>Ga0065711_1026401_pt1 | contig 73212 bp, 42 predicted proteins | sample Hoacrofraction12_FD_59098 | JGI IMG/M metagenome (GOLD analysis project Ga0065711, IMG submission 59098) | Hoatzin crop microbial communities from Cojedes, Venezuela - Epithelial fraction 12 v2 (version 2) | ecosystem: Host-associated > Birds > Digestive system > Esophagus > Crop | place... | reverse complement strand
GACCCGCCTGGACAAGGTCCTGTGCAGCCTGCTGTAGGTGACCCTGCTTTGGCAGGAGGGTTGGACTAGATGACCCACAGAGGTCCCTTCCAACCCCTACCATTCTGTGATTCTGTGATTCTGTGATTTTGAACAGAGTTATTTGCATCCATTTCTCCTGATGGGCAAGAGATGATTTTCATGACCATGCTTTAGTGTACATGTATACTTAAGGTTCTTCCCACCAACATACAGTAATTTGCCTTCTTCAGTATTGAATTTTGTATGGTATCTCCTTTTCCTGTCATTTGGTACCACAAAATTCCTTCTGTAACTCTTCTAAATCAGTTTTTTTCTGACTAGCATGAAATTTTTGTCATACCAACTGTTTCACTATTCTATCTCACTTTTAAGCTCACTATTCAACTCAGTTTCCGAGTCAATTTTGTCTATGTGTAATGACAAATCACAACAGAGACTCTTTAGAGAGCTGGTTATTGTTCATTAGTGGTTAAACTTGTTCATTAGAAAGAACCAGAATTTTGATGTAGTCCTTGAGCTGAAGTTTTACAGTGTCATAGCCTCCCACCTGTCTGTGGAAATGCATCCTCCAAGATGGGTCTCTGTGTGAATCCTGGCTCCTCAAAGTTTTCTTTCTCTGATACATTCTCACCCATTCCCTCACCCTAGACAGGTGAATATGCCTTAGCATTTTTAATTTGGGATTAAACCAGTGTTTACTTCTTTCAGTGGCAATTGTGAGCATTCAGGAGTGGCATCCTCCAGCCAGTCCAACTACCCTTCCTCCAAGGCTTCAGAGTGGCCACAATCCCATCTGCCAGCAGAGCTGGACTCTGTTCTCCACACTGAGCATGTAGCTTTTAGTGCCTATCTCAGAGGCCCTATTGGTACTGGCAACGGAGCTTCTCTGAGCAAGGCATTTGATGTGTTCTAGCCTGGGTGGTACATTGTGGCGTTTGTGCAAATCTGTTTCTGGTAACCCTTTCGAACACAAGCCTCTGCTGTGCCAGGTCTATAAGTGCTCATATGAGTTAGTATACAAGGGTATTAGTTTCAGATCAAAACTTGGATTATTGAAGAATATTTTCCTTCCACATGCATAGCCAAGGTATAACAATTTTTCTGTGTCTATCTACAAAACCGTCCAAATATTTCCTAATACAGGCCACAGAAAAGCCCACAAAATAATACAGGTGTGTAAAGGAAAATGGCATGTGTCAGTACAGGGAGTAGTAATTCAGGGGTAAGGTAAGGCTGAATCTTGCTGCACGTGGAGGATTTCTCCGTGTTCCAGGAGGAACTGCGGAGCTGAATCTCTTGAGTTAAGGAGGTGGGGAATAAGCAGTAGGCAAACTCAGCTCTGGGGCTTTCCAAAATATTTTAAAGCTTTGGATAAAGCTTTAGATGTGCATACCAAAGCATCAAGGGACTTAAACAGAAAAAGGTATATGAAAAGTAACAGCAAGAGAGCTAGCACACCATATACATTACTTGATGAAAAAGCACAGATAAATTAGGTGCATCCCTGCAGGGAACTGTGAATACAACAAAACCCTTGATGTTAACATACTATCTAACATGCTTTAATCAAAAGCCACGTGGACCTTTTGGATGCTCTCTTCCATCATTGCTGTGATTAACATCATCTGTTCTTTCTGGCAAGCAAATAAATAGATAACTAAAACACGCTCAGATGCTCTTGCATGAAATGTGACAAATATGCCTTGCCAGCAGATGAGAAACATCTCTTTCCCAGGGATGGGCCAAAGTCAAAAAGTTGTGAGGCTTTTTTTAGTTTACATATGCATGTGAAATTTGGGAGTGGTACACTTCTTGAGTAAAAAAAACATCATACGTGTGAGTATATCTCTTGAGCAAGAACTGATACCAAACATGTCAGCCTATGTGAATTACTTGATGGGATGAATGAAATCATCTGCCTTTTTATCCTTTTTTTCTGAAGAGAATGTGATTTACTTGAATATGCTCTCCATATTTGTCTGGCAGGTTCTTATGCCTTCCTATTAATTTTTGAAACCACTGACCAAACTTGAAAAAAGGTAGAAGTCTTAGTGATAGCTATGAAGAGAAAATTAATACCTGAATTAAGTCTTTGCTAGTTATTATTTGGGTATATAAAGTGGCTATTTTCATTATTAGAATATTTTCTTTTGCTATGTGGAAAGGTTGTGTGCCTGAATTAAAATAGAAAGTGTTAGAAGTCATAGTTATAATGAAAATATCAAGGTTTAATTGAATTTTGTTATCTGCTTCGTTAGCGGCTTTAGAACCATATTTAGAGAGCTGTATTAAAAAAAAATAAGAAACAAAAATTTACAATTTTGTTAAAAACAAATCTCTCTGCACATGGAGGTGAACAGGGAAAGCACATTGCAGGCTGCATGTTCCGTAGTGCCTCAGTGAAATTTTTATATCTAAAGAACAGCTAGATGTCCCAGGTGTGTTGCAGCATTTCCTCTGGGCTAGTTTAGCCTTCTCTCCAACAAATTACAAGATAGAACTCTGTACTCCGCCTTGTAGGTGCAAGCAGCAACAGACAAACAAAAATGAGAGGAAAACTGTTTCAAATTGATAATATTGTAATGGAGTCTGCATTTAAGAACAGCCTTTATTAAAGGCTTCCACATATTTTCCTTGTCACTCATACTGACATATTATCAACCGAATACTGTATTTCCTGGTAGATCAGGACATATTTTGAATTTCCTTTCATGCAAAGTATGAAACACAATGAACATACTACATGTCAGTGAAAAGAGCCGTCATTTTCTTGATAGTATGTAGCATGATGTGTGTGAGTTTGTATTTAAAAAATGAAAACTTTCTTTCAAGAGGCTAGATAGTCATATTCAGAAATGTGTGCATTATAATATCCCCCCAGAGAATACTCATTGTTCACATGTTGGTTGTTATTTCAAGAAAAGAGGTCACAATTCTCATGATTCAATTTGTTTCACAAGCTAGATCTCAGACATCAACTTTCCATGGAGGAAAGGTTACCTAAAGACTGTGGATTGTCCAATACCGGTAGTTTTCCTGCAGGCAGTGAATTACATAGACCTCAGATTTAATCTACCTTGGCAATTCCTATGCCCCTGTGTTTCTTCTAATCCCTTCAATGTAGCGTCATATCAATAGAAATCCTGAAAGTGTTGCCACTACATGCTTTACGCAGGAAAAGCAAATTTATAACTGTATAATGACTAACACAGAAACAGTGAAAGGTGAAGGAAAGAGAGTTTCTTATGACAGATATGTAGGTGTGCTGCCCACGACAATGAAACACATTAACAGCATTGCTAACAATAACCACTTAATTATTCTGCTTTCACAGGTGTTTTTACAGATGCTTTCACAGCAATCCTTTCACATAACCTTCATGCTTTTAAAATACTTTTTCTTGAAAGCAAATATTCAGATAATTTTCTATCTCAGAAAGCCCACACTAAGGGAAATGACTTGGCTTAATGCCACGAGGGATTAAAAAAAGGAGTTTGTTTCCTGATAAGAGAAAGGACTTTATGCTAAGGGATGAAGTCAGGAAAATGCTCCAATGCAAGTAAAATATGATGGAGACAAACAAGGGGGATTCACTCTGTGATGAGGGAAGGGACTCAGGTTCCCCCACTCATAAAAGTGCAAACACCTTTTTAATTTGTAGGTCACAAATAAAATACAGTAGTGAGGAAGAAAAAAGATTTGAAGAAAAAAAAAATCATCTACAAACTGCTATTGACAGTTAGCAATATTACATTGTGGAGTAAAATTGGGTAAGAGATTTCAGGTGAAAATATTAAGCTTAGCATTTGGGGTGATTGCAAACAATTCAAAAATTAACAGAAGTTTTTTTCCAATCAGAATAAAAAAAAAAGAAAGATTTCCCTTCAACACTTTTTAAACACAGTATTTCAGTTTTCCATGTGATCATTCCCTATTTTTTCAAACCTTAATACCAGAAAATCAGTTCATGGTTTGGAGAATCTGTGATTCTGACGTTGGGGTGGTTTGTATATCTGGACTTCTCCCCAAGATGTCTGAAGTCATGCTGAAACCAAATGAATAGTTTCCACATCTATAATGATTTTTATTTTCAAAATGCAGGTAATCATTCCCACTTCAACAGACTTGACAAATTGAATAGATTTAGAGCAGAAACGTGTTTTACCAGCAAAAGAAACAATTCTTTAATGTTCTCTCAGATGTAATTGGGAAGAGATGACAATGAGACAACGCTGCCTTATTGCCTACTCCTTTGTGGCTGCAAGTCACCTTGCACAAGTTTGATAAAAGACTGTATGAAATAAGTCCTAGACATGTACTACACTCTGAAAATGGCAAAATGATTAATTTTCCTTTTATGAGCACCCTAACACTCAATTCAGATCCTATCGTCTGCCTCTGTGCATACTTACTTCTTTTTCATACTCACTCTTTCACTTACTCTCCTTGTTGGCTTCTATATTCTGTCCCTCTTTGCTCTCTCCATCATAAATTCCTTGTGCTTTTTTCCAATTATTTTTTTTTTTGAGACACAGTTCAATACTGGTTCTTTTCCTATTCTCTGAAACAGCTGAATTATTTTGACTATGAAATTTTTTCTATGCCCAAAACTGAGGCTGATAAAGACACCAGACGTAGAAAATTCAATCCTGCTTCCTCAAACTCCAAGAAAGTTTGACACTGCAAAAAGCATGCTCTAGTGTTATACCAGGAAATTTTTACTAAGGTCAGCAATATCTACCTCACCTTTAAGTCCTTCCTTTCTAGTGGAGCAGCAGATGTGCCAAAAAATGCAAGAGAACAGAAGGGTCATGTTCAGGTGGTAAAAATGTACATCTGTTGGACGAAAGACCAAATAACAACCCATTCATTTCATTGCCTGACTGATGCCAGGATTTCACTCAAAAACATTTCAGGCCTGTGACGCTGAATAATTTTATTCATACTGAGCTCAAAGGGAGCTAATGACTCTCAGTCCCTTCCACAAGTGCTCATTAACAAATAAGCTGGCCCAGCAGAGATAGGACCTACAGGACAATCACCTCTACACAAGGTATCTGATTCCCTGGAGAAGAAATGTTTGCCTCAGGGTTGGCACCCTGGAAAACAGCTGTACTGGAAAGCTGAAAACTCCTTTGTAAGCACAAGTGTTGGCGTCAGGCTGGCTGTGGGGCTTGGGGTAGCTTTACCCTCGCCAGCAGTTGACGTAACTGCTGAGGACTGCCTTTAGGTCCTCTGGATCCCGCTGCACACCTCTCCGGCTCCCGCTCTGTGAAACCAAAGAAAGGACAAAACCAGTCCAGCCTTTTGCCCCCACCTCCTTCATGGACCACTTACTGTGAAAGCCCACAACACCAGGCAGCAGAAGAGGCGTGCTCCTAGCGAAGAGAAGACCAGGTCTCCTGCCTGAGGCTGGGCGGTGTGTTTCCTGAGAAGACATCCCTGGTCTGTGCTTGAGCACCACATCCCCATCCCCTTGGGCACCGCTCAGCACAGCCACCTGCAGCGGCGGACCGCTGGGGTGACTGCGAAGCTCTGCGGGAACGCATGTCATGGGACAGGACGGAGACACCAGGCTTCACTCTCTGGTGGTGTGAGCGAGTGCAGCTCAACAGGTCTGATGGAGGCAGGTGTGTCATTTTGTGTACGCACACAAGAAGGCCTTAGATAAAGCGTGCTCTCTCTGCAATATAGTTCACTGGATTAATCACTCTGATAAATTCAGACTATATTTTTTTCCTTACATCTAGCAGGAAACATAAGCTATTTTTCATTCTGGCAAACACTAAATAACATTCTTTTGGTGAAGAAAAAGAGGAAAGAAAATATTTTAGGTTTGCATGTTCTCCAGGAGCTGAAATTTTGAAAAATGTTTAGTAGCTTAAATCCCCAAATGGTCTGTCTTATCACTCAGCTGTAAAAGGCAATTTGAAACAGAAAGTTTCATATATTATTTAAAGCCTTGTAGATTTGTTATTTCCTGAAGGCCATTCTTATTTCATGATGCTGTTCTGTTTGCTACAATTTTCTCAGTGTAACTGTCTTGAAGATTTAGATTAAAAATAACAAATATATCATACAAATAGTAAAAGTGTCTGAAATTCGTAGAGGAAATTCAGAGGATTGTTAAAAGCAATGTGGAGGATTGATGCACTAAAGCAAAGTTAGTTTTTAATTTCCAGAGGTTTCAAAAGTGTTTTTCCCTAGTTTGTGTTACTGGTATTATTCTTAAAGGAGTGCCTTATCAAACAAGTGTTAATTCTTAAAACCTCCTTAGGTAGATAGGTAAGACCATGGCCCCTTAAATCTTCGCACAACATCTTTTTGCGTGAAATCTAATAAGCAACATCCCAGTTATATTCCAGATTCCCATGAGCGCAATTGCTTTTCCCTTAAGCAAGCGCCCTGGACCCCGCAGAAGGATGATGCAGAGGTGAGAGGTTGGTTCCCCTTCGCCCCACAGCACCACAGCCCACATGCGATTCCCTGCACACTGGGCAGGGCGGGAAGGCTCTCACGCTTCTCTGCTGTGCTGAGCACCACAGGCAGGCCCCGACCATGCTGAAAGCCACATTGCACGAAACCATGCGGATAACCACAGTTATGGGTTGTTTTGCCCAGTGTCACTTCTCGCCTAAGGTTCTGGTCCAGTGTGCAGGGAATCGCATGTGGGTTTTTTTCATGGAAAGTCTCATGCTGAAGTCTTTACAGGATCTAGGCTTGCCTCTCTAGAGATGTGAGATTCATTAATCAAACTATGTAAGGAAAATTTGAAAAGCTGCTCAGCACCTCTCTCTCACATCTACCTTGTGTGAAAGGAAAGAATGCTATCCCCCCTCTATAAGCAGGGCATCATATACCCCAAGTAGTAATGACATAATGAGCAGTGCCAGGAAAGGAAACTAGAAATTATGCTGTCTCATGTACTTTAACCTTAAGGTTAAAAAAAAATCCAAACCCAACAAACTTTACCTTGATGCAAGGCAAGTGAAAGGCAATACCCCTCAGGCCACTGCTGGCTACAAGTGTCAACTTCTTGGAAAACAAGTGGAACTTCATGGAAAACAAGAGGTGCGATCAGCACCGCTGTGGTCCCTGCTGCCACCAGGAAAGCGCAGCCAGTCAAGAACTCCCTGCAGACATCATGAGTAGTCAGTGATGCAAAAGGGAACTTCCCAGCATGAGTTCCTGCACCTGCTCGAAATGCCGGGGCTCTTCCTTCCTTCAAAGTCTTCTTCTTGGTCTATATATAGAAGAAATGCAGATGTCTGTTGTGAGGGGGTGGAAAGCACTGTGGAATAGTTGCTTTCCAAAGCTACAGAAGTTAAGGCGCCTGCAATAACGCACTTGACTCATCCATGTGCTTGGCACTGAGTCAGCATCTTAGAGCAAAGGAGGGATAGCGTGCAGCGAAGCCATACGCAACTAGTGACAATCAGCCTTACAGTACTAAGAAGCAAGCCCAGCTTATTTTAGTCACTTTCATAAAATCATTATGGAAAAAGGTTACCCAGGACTAAAGGGATTCTAAATACTCTTCCATTACCAAATTAATGTCATGCAACGGGAAGAGGTTTTAAGCTGAGACATGTTCCTCAGTATTGTGCCTGAGTCATTCTCTCACTGCCATAGTTTGCCTGAATGAAACAAGCAGTGCTGCCCTATGGATGCCCACCAGACCTCCACCACACATATCCATGCTGGTGGCGATACCAGGCAGTGGTGAGAGTACCAGAGACGGTGTGTTCACTGGTGAACTGCCTGTGCATTCATGTAGGAGAGAAAGGGACCTCCCACCACTTGTTCCCAGCATGTTACTCTCAGTCTTGCGTTGGTGAGAACATTATGGTAGCCATGGATGGGAGAAGCCTTGTGTCTTTCCTCCTTAATTCCTCCCAGCCCTGCTATGGAAGTGGAAATTAGCTGGGCAAGGGACAGATAGGGGTAGCCCACTCCCTCCATCGAATAAATGTAAAGGAAGGACGCAAATTTTGTTTGCACACATCTCAGCTTTATGTAAACCAGTTTTTGATTTTCATAATTTCTAGCTCTTAGCAGTTTTCTGCCTTGGGAACTGGGTTTGTTTTTTACTGAAAACTGGTCTTTTCAGCTGTTACCTGGGGGGATATAAAATTACCTTGAAAGAAAGATTAGTATAAGTTTGCTTCCTTTTTCACTCATATCCATACTTATCTGAACTTTTATTTAACTCATAGCTATACACTGTTTCATCAGCCTACAGGCAGAAACAGGGCTTCAATATTGTATTTACAAATTGCTGGGAATTTTTCACCTGAAAAGATTTTCAATAATAAATAGGAGCATTATTAATGACAATGTTTGTGATTAGAAACTACATTACGAACTGCCTCTTGAAATGATTGTTTATTTGTTTTTGCTGGTATCTGTCCAGCTGGCTAGAGAAAAATTAGTATCTTCCAGATTTTCTTTCTATTTTTTGTCAGTGTTCTGATGGAAAATGTTGAGGGGAAAAATGGCAGCAATACAAAACAAAGCAGCGTTTTTCAAAATACAGTTTATTTAGAAAAAATGCCCATTTCTCGCTCCTTGAAATTTTAACAGCTCTGATTCTGATGTAAAAATTAAAGGAGGAGAAGAATTGTTCCACTAACTTGTCCCCTTAAGCAGAAAATCTTGCCCATATGTCTTGCTTGCGCATGGCTCTTAGCCATTTTTCATCATACTTTGCCCATTTACATCCCTTCTGCACCCCCTGTGTAGCCTCGTACCATTTGCAGAACACTTGCAGGTGCTGTTTTTCACTGGCGTTCCCCAGTCACCCACACCAGGGTGACTGCTTAATTCAGTGTGCTGGCAGGGCTCCACATGGAGCCCTCACCAAGATTTCCCCCTTCTCCCTCTTGGTATAAGAATGAGTACAAAATAAACTCAGCAGATATTTGCATTCAGGTTTACACGGACTGAGCACGGAGTTTCAATGGACTAACCAAACTTATCACAAGATTTCACTTTGCTTTCGGTCGTGGGTAGAAAGTTTGTCACATTTTCAGTTTACTCCATATAAGAAAAGAGCTGCATACAGTTAATGAAAGTCATAGGAACCGTTCAACTGTGCTGTGAAGTTCAGAGCATGAAAGATCATATATCACTGTAACCTACCTAACCTTCCCTGTACTAAATGACAAACTGCTGGAAATAGCCTTTGGGTTAGGTCTCACATTCACTAAAATACTTGTCCTTCAGCTGAGGACTCTGCTGAACTCATATATCATTCAGCATCTTAAATCACACAGACTTGCATAAATGCTAAATACTAATTAAGATTAAAAAAAATTAGTGAAAGATAAAGTCCATGAAACAGGTCAAATCAAGGCTTAATTATATTTAGAATTTATCTTTTTTGGGTGACCTTAGGAAGATAAAAGACTGCAATTTTCTAAGAGTTTATTAGATTGCTACTGTACCTCACGCTGCAACTCATATCACCCTCAGAACCCATTCAGACTACAGCTTGTGCTCACCCAGAAACAGATTTCCAGTTGGACACTTCAAGGAGTGGGATGTGGTAACATGGCTGAGCTCACAGTGGCTTGGCTGGTGCTGAGCAGCTTTTCAAATTTTCCTTGCATAGTTTGATTAATGAATCTCAGTGAGCAGTTCTTATAAGGTTTTATTTCAAAGGTTTTATTTCACATACAAGGCATCATTTGCTGGGAAAATGTTGTTATCTGAAACATTTCTAGGGCCGATATAAAAATGCATTTTGGAATAAGCCAGGAACTATAGGTGGTGGTTTGTGCAGTTAGGTGCACAATGAAGTTAGTAATTATTACTTAAGCACTAGTCCATGCATGCTAATCACTTTCTGAGCAGTGTTTCTGCCCTGAGGAATAAACACACTAAGAGGAGACAGCTAAATAGTCTGCAGACACAGAAAAAGGGAAGACGAGAAATGATTTATATATCAAATCAGTCAATTCCCTGCAAGTAGCATGGTAGAAGTGTTGGAGTTTTTTATGTGGCAGAAGGCAGGAAAGTAGCAGATATGCTCAGGGAGGTCGGGCAGTGAATATAGAGCTTTTAGGTGATGGAGAAGCTGACAAATTGGCTGCTTTGATGTGAATTGAATTGCACTGGGGTTTTCAGAACCAAGTAGCATGACTTTGTGTAGGGCACATGGTATAAATAATGGAAAAGAGAAGGAGATACGGTACTGAGTCATATGTTTTGAGATAAGATACGGGTTGCTGGCAGGGAGATACAGGGCCTATTCTGAGCACAACTGCAGAAGAGAGGACTCTCAGGCGAGAGGTGATGAGGGAGGGGAGAAGGCAATAATGGTGCAGGAGGTCAGGAGGAGTTGCATACACATGACAAGTACTTTTCTTCTGCATTTCAACATGTGATGTTAGCACAGCAAACAGATCTGAAAATAACAACGTCAAGAAGTTTGTTCCTGCCCTCTCTCCATTCGTAGAAATCGGACACAAAGAGCAGCACAGCACTACCTCAATTTACTGTCTGTCGCATTCCCTTCTGCAGCTGGTCTGCTGCGAGAGTGTTGTTACTGCCGGCCTCCGCATCTAATTCAGCACCTCCCGATGCAGAGGAATAATCCCCTCTGTCAGCTGAGCTATGGCATGTGCTGTGCTGTTGTAGTCCACACTTGTGAGGTAGTCCCTAGGAAACCATTACCAGCCTCTGGAATTTAGAGAAGGTCCAAAGCTGCTTCGAATTACACCGCAGCTATGATTAATGCAGGCACGTAATGCAAACTGAGCTTCTGTAAACTGCAGGGCAATATTGTGCAAGGCAAGGAAGGAAAGAGTCCAGGGTAATTTTTCCCCTCTATTGTTGAAAAAGTCACAATATATCTGCAGTTTTTTAAATGACAGTTAAAAGGAATTCAGACAGAATTGTGATTCTTAGGTGTTTGATATGTCTTCCGATTAGTCTTTGTTGGAATTATCTGTACTGCAGAATAATTATCTATACACAATTACTTGTATTAGCATTATAACCTAATCACGTCTATATAGCTTTCTGTCTGACTTTTTAAATTGGTTTTATAATAGCCTTGGTGTAAAAACAGTAACGCAAAGTGATTAGTCATTCATTATTTTCCCTGTCCCTGAGTCAAAAGAAAAGAGATGAGCTAATCAAATCCATACCACTATCCAGTCTTTTCCAGAAGCAGCTAGAAGTAACAGAAGTTGCTTTTACAGGGCAGAAAATCACTTCAATGCTTTCCCCAAATGACTGCACAAAATCCAGTGTGGAGCTCCTACACTATCTTCTTTGAAACCACTGTGGATTTATTTACATCAGAGAGAGAATTCATGTAATTGTGTGTAAGTCCAAGCCTTATTTAGCAAAAAGGCAAAACATATTTCTTTTATGTCCAGCACTATCTTATTGACAGGAAATTTGTCACTAGATTAATCAGTATTAAAAGCTCAAATATGGTACTAATTAAACAGTATAAATGAAAATAACATATGTAGTATTTATAACATGCAGTTAACTACCCTGGCTTATGTTCTGCAGTTAGATAAACTGGCACTGCCTTACAAAATTAAAAGCATTATAGCTAAACAGCTAGTTCTATATCTTGAGACAGAAGAAAGAGGCTATTTGTCATGGTTTAACCCAACAGCCAGCAACTAAGCACTAGACAGCCACTCGCTCATCCCTCCCTTTCCTCCCCAGTGGGACAGGGAGGAGAAAGGACAAAAAGTAAAACTTGTGGGTTGAGATAAAGATGGTTTAATAACACAACAAAGTAAATACTTATACTAATAATACTAATGAATATGCAATATAAACTATACACAACACAGTTTTCTCACCACCCAAAACTGATCCGCAGGCAGTTCGTGAGCAGCAATTGTGGAAATTGCAACATGTGGATTTTTCAAATTTTGCAAAAGTCCCGAAAAAGACCAAACTCCCAGAAGAGTTTGAACACCCAGACAAGAGAGGATGCAAACTCAGAGAAAAGAGAACTTTTGAAAAAAAAAGGATTCCTGCCCCTCAGCGAACCCCCCTTTTATAAACTGAGCATGACATCCATGGTATGGAATATTTCCACTGGCCAGCTCAGGCTCGCTGTCTGGCCGTGCTCCCTCCCAGCTCCTGCACACCTGCTCATTAGCCGAATATGGGACTAGAGAAAGTTTGCAAGTTCTTAGCAACAACTGAAAACATTGGTTATTATCAACATGATTCTTGTAGTAAATCCAAAACACAGCAGCTAATGGGAGGAAAATTAACTCTATCCCATCCAAAACCAGGACACTATTGTTTCATATTCTTCATTTAATATACAATTTTATACATATGTATAATATGTAGCTATAAGCAATGCACAAAAACGTATGAGTGTAGCATACAGGCTTATGACAATATTTCATCTTATATATGATTTATGTACACTGTGATGATATAGGTTTTTGTTATTTAAAGGTATAGGTGACCACTATCAGAGGTTAATATTATTAGAGGTATAGATGTCACTACTTAATGTACTAGTGCATATGTATCCAATACACTCGGTATAACAGTTCTTTTTATATTAATCACTGTACTTAGCTAAAGAAAGTCCCTAACTTGAACAGTTTGAATCTAATTAAATGAGATGGAGAAAGGAAATATTTTAGGATATGGTGCTGAGGCACAGATATACTTAATCACCCAACAAGTTGATAGTCGTTAGGTGAAGGGGAAACTGGACTTGGATATCCTGAGTCCTAATGAAGTATCTTAAATTCAATGACATCCTTCCCTGCTAACGTCCATCATATTTTGTTATTCCCTTTTTATCTTCTTTTATACAGTGCTGTACTTCCTTTTTCAGCCAGAGTATATAATGGTCAAAGATCATGTTGGTGCCAGAGGATAAAACTTCCATTAACAAGATGATAATGTTAGATGCTGTTACCAATTTATATATTTAAAACTGCAGATCTGTCAACAGAAAACAAAAAGGGAACTTCTGTTTCCCTGAGTCATCCCCAAAAGATTTAACAACTAAGCCCAGGGCATCGAGCTCAAATGATGTCATACAAAAGCTAAAGAGTTGTTGTTCAGCATCTTCACGGCCCTAGTGCTCTGCAGATTTGTCTTTTGTGGGATCCCTCCCAATGGTCTGCTCTACCTCACCTGTCCTGTTGGTCTCTGGGATGTGCACTAGAGAGGTACCCTCAGGCACCAGGACCAAGGAAGAGGCTTTACAGTGATCTCCTTGCCCAGAAGACCACTACCACAACCCTCTCACAGTCATGCCCTGCTGAATAGCTGCCTTCTGATACTGGATTTACTTGGACTCAGCATGGTCAGCCAGAATATCTAGTTAGACCCCAAAAATCATGATATTGCTAAAGATTATTGAAAAAAATTGGCTTTCTATCAACCTTGAGTTTAGCCTTTGGACAGCACTTCAATAATGTTTGCAAGCTATTCTCCATGGCCATTAAAGCTGGTTAATTGGCTGCTGATACATTTGAGTGGATTTCTTTTATCCTGTTTCTCCTCCTTAATCACATGGATCTAGCGAATGAGGCTTTATAAAAAAATAAATCACTGATTATTATCAGATGCACCATAAAAAAATGAAGGTGGGACATAGAGAGAAAAAAGAGCCCTTACGGACTAACAGAAATTTTATACTTGTAAAGGCAGCAAGTGTGATTCAAATGGAGCTGTACTTTCAAGAATATCTTTTTTTCTGCAGCATATATGAGAGAAAGACCCTATTTCTCAGCTATGTTTTACCCAAATACCATTAACCTGTTCCATCCAAATGCTTATAATACTAACAGATCAGAACAAGGTTGGCATATCATGTTATTAAAACACCTTTCTTCTCCCTTGTCTGCACATCTTTTGTCATTTCAACTAGTAACATTTGGCATTTTTTAAAGCTAAAGCCTACAGCATGCAAATTTTTCATGGTGATTTAGATGTCCAATTAGTGTAAGCCCATGTTGTGTCAGGAAGTACAGGGGAAAAGAATTACAAGGGGGAACCAAGGAAAAAAGGTGGACAATAAGTGGGAACATGAAAACTGATAGAAGAAAACAGAATACCTGTCTTGTCATTATGCTAGCAGAAGCCAAAACTCTGCTACATTATTTTCTAGTAAGATACATTTTTTTTAAAAGATGTACGATTGTAAATGATGTGAGACATTACGAGCAAAAGAGCACAGACTGAAATCTCTGAGCAGGAATTCAGCAGAGCTATTCACTTCAAATTAAATGTAGAAGCCCTTTTCTTATGTTCCTAAGTACTGCTACCTGCTAAAAAATGTTATTGAATATCCAGATTAAATGATACCATTGCAACAGATCTTGTTATCAAATACTAATGACGTGACTTCAGAATTCAGCAGAAGCAGATAAAAATTTCCAAGCAGATATTTTTTAAATATACACAAATCGTAATTTATGTACGTGTGTGTATATATATACACATATGAAATCCTGTGTGATCTCTATAGTTTTCACAGAAGAAAAACTCTGGGAATTTGACACATTACAAATCCTAATCTCACTCTCCCATCACACCCTAGTTTATTAAAACATTTTTCCCAGGAAACAGCTGTCTTCTGAAAATTAAAAGCTGTGGACTACGCTCCATGCTCACGCACATGAGTCTGTCTGTTCCAGTTGCCTTTAAGGTGAGCTTCCAGGCAAGCACAGCGGGGCACTCACTGGGATCCTGACCATAGTGGGATGGGTGAACATTTGCTCTCACAGAGAGAGACAGAGCCTTAAAGAACACACAAAGAAAGAAGGACAGTAGAGACTGGGTATCTGATTTATCTACAGCAAATATCCAAATTCTGGCCCCAGTTGCAATTTCAAGAGCTGGCGAAACAGAAATGGCAGACACTATTGCAGAAAAGCCACATAGTGAGTTTGTTTGGAGGAGCTGTTTTCGTTGCAAAAAGCAAAAGAAAGCAGCACCCTTTTGCACCAAGGGAAAAGCACGGTATGAAGCTACAGAGCCCAGGGTGCTGCCAGCGGAGCTCCTTCTGCTGCCTCTCAGTGAACAGGCCCCGCTCCCGATAAAGGCTGTCGAGAGAAATGGGGGCTGCTGGCATTGCACAGTGCCACCAGTGCCATGGCTCTGCAGCTGGAGTGCTCCTGGGCACCCGCCCAAACCTCCTCTGCTCAGCAGCCTCTGCATCCTGACAGCCCCGCACACCTCAGTCCCTTCTATGCGTATCTGGTAGCTTGGTGAATTCAGGGTAATGAGATCAGTTTGCAAGGTTTGATACAAATATGAAGGGAATGATGCCGCATTTACATCCTTCTACAGGCAAGGACCATATCTTGGATGTTTTCTACAACCAGGCTACATTCACAGACCTCTGTAAATAGGTATTTGTAATATCAACAGGAAAAATGCTGTGTCTAAAATGGTCAGTGGCTGCATGAACAGTGACAATTGCAGGCACAACAGTAGCTGTACAAGCACTAGGGTATACAAAAGAAAACAGCAGGTTTACATTCACCTCACTTTTAATAATGATCCATCTCTGGATTGAGACAGTGGCAAGAAGTTAAGAATAACAGGTAATTCTCACACTACTGTACTTTCCTCAAAAACAGCCAGGTAAATCTTGGAGCTATTCAAAAGGAGATTCATCAAAAAGTGCTTGTTAAGAGAAAGCCTGCATGGGAAAAACACAAACTAACACGTCACTTTAATCTATCCCTCCTAGAGAACAGCTCAGTAATTGAATTAAAATTATCCCTGACTTTCACAAATGTATTTCCTATAGGAACATATTTGATGATCCTCAACAAGTTTGTTTCTAGGCCTGATAAACACAGGAGAATTTTTATTTTGTGGAGAAGTAATACTGCAAAACTATAGCCTTGTTTTTTTCAAAAGGATCTGTTTCATGTATATTTATGCTTCTCTGACAAATATAAGTACCTGATGCCCATACACCAAGCAACCGTCTGTGTAAAAGTTAGCGGCAGGCAACACAATGGGAATCTTCCAATAAATCAATGCCAACAAGTGACAAAACAAATTTTGTAGTACTTGGTAACTGTGGTGTCACTTCATCAGGAGAGAAATGAATGGAGAGGCGGATGGAGAGTCCATTTCTTTTTCTCCCTCCCACCTGCCCCAGCCCCTAGATAATCCAATCTCAGTAAAGGTACAAGATCTCGGTAAAGGACTTGGACTGGTGGCCGGATATTTTAGCTCACTGGGAGATCTTCACCACACTATGATTGTGAGAATGCTTGTCTGCAGCATATGAGCCTTCCTATCTCAGTATAGTCCTTTTCTTTCCTACCTGTTTCCCAGGACTTGCACACCCCCAATATTCCCACTCCAAGACCAGCTTTGTTGGGGAGAGAAAACAAAGCTTTTGGCTAGGAAGAATAGTTTTGCAGCATCTCAGCCTTGCAAGGAATGAAGCCAGAGACGCCGTGAGAGCAGGCAGCACCGGTGGGAGCACTGGGCTGTACAGACCAGAACAGCCTCAGGCACACAAGTACCGTGGGCTGCACCTACACCAGCCGGACAGTGCCAGGGTACGGGCTCAAACACTGTCCTGCCGTTGTTTGCTAGTTGCTGGCATGCTCTCTGACATGCACCTGGGTTCGTGCCAGCTACCACTCCCTAAACCAGTGCTCCAGCACCATTCAGGAGCTGTAAGCAAAATAGATGAGGTCATCCTTATTTAATGAGTATTTAGCTGTCTTGGTGCAAACTGTTTCTAAGGCCAGAGAGCAGGCTATGGACTGCTTTATTAGTCCAAATGTAGTGATGTTACCACAATAGTGATGACACTTTGTGGCTTTAAAGCATTTTGGTACCATGTAATTAAGCTTTGTAGTGCTACTACATAGTGGAATATCTGCCTTTAACATGAAGGAACTGTCCATCCAGCCATGCATGTGGCTGTGTGTGTGACTGCTACGGATATGCTGGGAGAAATGCTCATGTTAGGACACGTGAGCATGCACACCTTATAGAGTAAAATCCTTCTCTCTAATCTTGTATCTCTAGAGGGCTATTAAAAATGTTTTTTAGCAGTATAAAGATACAATGTTTTGCTCACTAATTCTGTTTGTGGCAGGAAAATTGTTTGCCTAATCTCTTACTCCTGAGAAGCAGAAGGGAAATAAAGCCAATATTATTAGTGCCTGGACTCTGAAAAGATGCCATTGCAATTTTGTCACTACTCTACAGAGACCCGTTCACCAGCATCAGATTTTTAATTGTTTCAAACCAATCCAGAATTCAGTTAATTGTGCCTTTTAAAAGAACACTTTCTGCATAAAAGTAGGTTAAAATATTACCTTAATATGTTCCCCTTATAGATGTTTACATTGCTGGGCAGCCATGTCTGTTATCCTCATTTTGCCTTGTAAGTTTGACCTGAGATAAAAGGACATAGATATCTCAGCAGACACGGGATATGCAACGTTCATTTGTACCTTTGCATCTCCTTATCTATTTACGTCCCTACTTATTACACTCACACAGCCCTGCTTGCCATCATGTGTCTAGGCCAGGATTATAAATATAAATAGGCAGGCACTTGCTTGGCTTTTCAAACACAGATCTCTCCTGTCTGCCTTTTCCAAGCACAAGACAGCAGCATCTCATCACAGGTAGAAGAGGGGGATGCTGCTGACTGGCAGCCCTGCTACAAGGCTCCTGTGAGTGTGCCCTCCAAGCAGCCAAGGACGGCAGCCATTCTCCTGCTCCAGGACGATGTGCTTCCAACGGAGCTTGTCGGTAGCTGAGGCCCACCCTGAGACATGGGGCCACGAAGCAGGGAAGGGGCCGTAGGACAGCACTGAGAGAAGGTGACGTGCCAACCTGGCTGGAGAGGAACAAGTGGCAGACGTCAGTGATGGCAAGCAGACACTCAGGCCAATACAACTGTCAAATGTCTAAAGTTGCCTAAGCCCTGAAGTGCCCATGGCTTCACACAAAATACCTCTGTCTCTAACACCAGTATTACATAATGTAGTGAACTTCAAAAATTTGAAAGGTGAGATGTGTTTAATAATAGTAAAGAAAGGGAGAAGAGGATGGTCTCCAAATACCTTTCTTCTACATGTGTCTTGATTGCCTTTGGATTCTATGGTGTCAGGATCCAAGTTGTTGCAATTCTGAACTTCAGATAAAGCCAAACCAGAGAACAATTCATGTACAGAGTTTTGTCCTGGGTTCTCTGATGTTCGCTCCAAGGCCAGAAGTGTTCAGCTCTGCAGAGGTTTCAGTTCGATTCACATCCACACTTGTGATTGGGATCAAACTGGTTGAGACGTGGTGATTTTTCTTCAGTTGTATTTCACCACTAATGAATGCAAAACTTAAACTGATTAATAACCAGTGTGTTGCAAGCCCCGACTGACTCAGGAATAAATGATTAGCCAAAGGAGCTTGCTGTCAAAAGAAATGATTGAGGACATGAACTGAATAGGATTAAACACATGTGACATCAGAATTTTAAAGCATGTAAAGCAGAAAAGTACGACATACAGAGCATAACCCAGTTGTTGACTGAGAGGATTAGAACTAACTTCCCCGTGAAGCAGGTTCTTCTACAAATGTACACTTTGATTATATTTCACTATGTTGTTTCTTACTCATTTTGTACCATTCGGTTTCAGGGAGAGAAAGAAGGAGCATGAAGGAAAAAGCCAGCACACTTTGGACTCCATTGGAAACTGCTAGGAATAACTTGCTCAGCTTCCCTCAGTATAGGGGGAAATAATAGTCCTGAAAATAGGGGTCTGACCCTGCATGCCCGGAGGCAGCACAGCCAGAGCTGCGTCAGGCAGGCCCTGTGAAGGGGCAGTGGCATCAGTGAGCAGGAGGTACCAGAGGCAGGTTTTATTGGGCAGTTTGGACACTGGCTGGGATGCTGGCAGCAGCTTGGGCTGAACTTTACAACCTGCCCACAGCACAGCCCTACCCTGATCACAGAAATGGAACCACTACCTAGGCAATCTGTCAGTCTGACTTAGTCTGGTGATATCCCTTTTCCTAATGGCAATTTCTGGTATTTTTAACAATGTAATCAATTTTGATAATACTAAATCATGAGTACCTGCATGGATTTGTCACTTAACAGTTATTAAATTTTTGTGCAGGTAAACAGGTGTAAAAATCCCAAATGACTAAGAAGACCAACTGATGTATTTTTTTTTTTAATTACTCTAGCCTTTAATCTTTCATTTCAGAAAACATGATGTGAAAGAATGGGACAACCTATAGCGGAGTATTGTATTGGAAATCAGCCTAAGTACAGCATTGGGTCTGGCCATTTGAGAGTATTGTGCCAAATACATTGTGTCAAATGTTTTATACCGAATGCCAACTCATGCCAAGAGTTGCGCCACACACAGAAATCATCTGCCTCTGTGAACAACCATAAGTCATTAAAATAATATAGTACTTGAATCCTGGAAGAAAATCCTGGAATTGCAACCCCAGGAGAGAAATTTCTTTTGCAGATTGTGTGCCAGGCTTTTTCTGAATTATTATCACAGATGGTGAAAAATTCCCATGGCCTTATCCTCATGTTCTTTTTCATTCCAAATGGAGTCCTTTGTGAAATACCAGCATGACTACATATGTTTGAACTCTGACTGTCCACTTAAACGTATGTTACACTTCAGTGGTGTGGTCTCCGGGAGAGACTGTTAAGCTCTGTTTCAGGAGGTCAGAACAATTTATTTTCACCCCAAGGCCACTGAAAACTTGCCTAGTATTATCTCTGCTAGACGATACTGCTAAACTAGAACAGTCAGAGCTGAAACACAGTCCGTCACGCTGTGCTTAATCCAATAGAGCTGCAACCTTCAAAAAATCAGTTCCAGTCTCTCCCTGACCTCTGTACCCAGCTCCAAGTGCCCATCACTTCCCTCAGCTCTGGTCAGCAAACTTTCAGCTGCAGAGTTATTGGGATCTGCTTGTTGATTCAGTGGAAGATGATGTGTGGCTGGCTCTGCAATCTCTTGGTCATTAGTCTGACAGATGACCACAGACAAGGTGCTGCAGCTCCCTCTCTGTCCCACTTATGCCTCAGTCAAATGGAGAAATGATAGTCGTGAGGTCTCTGTAACTATTTTCTATCCTGGTGAAAGATCTTCAATGACAGTCTATTTCTCAGTAATTAGGGTGAGCCTATTTAACTGAAAGGAAAGCCAAATGTAAAATTACTCAGCTGATCTTACATCTTCAACCTCAGATTTTCTTATGTTTGTATCAACAACTATATGCCGTATCAAAAGAAGCATGGCCAGCAGGTCGAGGGAGGTGTTTCTGTCCCTGTACTCTGCCTTGGTGACACTCCACCTGGAGTCCTGCATCCAGCTCTGGAGCCCTCAGCACAAGAAAGACATGCCCTGTTGGAGAAGGTCCAGAGGAAGGCCATAAAAATGATCAGAGGGATGCAACACCTCTGCTGTGAGGAAAGGCTGAGAGAGTTGGGGCTGTTCAGCCTGGAGAAGATAAGGCTCCAGCAAGACCTTGTTGCGGCCTTCCAATATTTAAAGGGGTCTTATAAGAAAAATGGGGACAAACTTCCTAGTAGGGCCTGTAGCAGTAGGAGAAGGGGTAATGGTTTTAAACTAAAAGAAGGTAGATTCAGACTAGATATAAGGAAGACATTTTTTACCATGAGGGAGGTGAAACACTGGACCAGGTTGCCCAGAGAGGTGGCAGATGCCCCATCCCTGGAAACATTCAAGGCCAGGTTGGACGGGGCTCTGAGCAACCTGATCTAGTTGAAGATGTCCCCACTCATTGCAGGGGAGGTTGCACTAGACGACCTTTGAAAGTCCCTTCCAATCCAAAATATTCTATGATTTTATGATAATGCCCATTTGTTGCTTTGTATGATAGGTATTCAGAATGAATTTGGAAAGTACACAGTATCAGAGATCTGTAAAAGCAATCACAGAAGCTGTGGGTATTCTTACAGTGGGTGTGAAATGTTGTACCTGCTATAAGTTTGGGATGAAAGTTCTGCTCACATTTTGCAGCTAAAAGTAGCACTTGAATTTCAGAAGGCGGGGGGGGTGGTAGGGGAGGGGGCAGCCAGGCAGCCTGACTGCAGCCTCTCTGGTGTGCCCACTGTTTTGTCACCTGATAGGGGAGAGCTGGCTGCCCAGCCGTCCTGCCCTCGTCCCTCACCCTCCGGCTGCTGCTGCGCTGGGGCACAGGGGTGGCCGCTATGGCTACACACTGCTGAGCTTGTAACCCCAGGGTGACAGCCCATCATGCTGCACAGGGGTAACTGTCCTCGGCTCCCGTTGGTGGAGCAGAAACAGCTGGAGTGTGCTTATGGACTTGGCATTTAATAGGCTTTTTGGTGAGTAGCGGTACAAGCCTTATGTATCTGGAACTGGTATACAGTGTCCAAGCAGCATTGAAATGGATCCGTTCTGCAGGAAATATGATTTTACGCTTCCCAATTAAGCAATTAATTTGAGTTTTGTCTACTGTTTTGCAAATGTCAGGGGACAAAGCTGAGAACAAGTGCATGCTGTATTTGCATCAGGAACTGAGGGCTAAAGACCTGTGTAGAACTGATAGTATGCAGAGTTGATTTCAAGATTAATGTCTGGATGCATTTAAATAGATAGTTCATTTTACTTTTTTCTTCACTGATTTGATATAACATGGTTTGAATCCCTCTCAACAGAATAAGAATACAGATTTAAAGCAAGTGTTGTTTAACTGATCCCTATGAGTGTCCTTGAAATTCCTTCTTTTTTCTTATTACGACAGTGTTCTTTTCCACTGGGAAACACATGTTGTTCTGCAACTCTAAACTCATAAATGCAAACATCAAAAAACCTTGGATGGTTAAATAAAGATTAATTTGCACAGTCTGAGCCTGACAGTTGTTTCATACAGTTTGGGCCAGTCTGTGGAAATTTTGAAAAATTAATAATCAGAAAAATCTGTCTCAGGTAAAATATGCTCAATGTGTTCCATCCAAAGATACTACTGTTAGTCATTGAAAACACTCTTGAATAAACCTTGGTTCATTCACAGAAAATTAACCAGTGCTTTTGCTTAATAAAATGATAGCAAACTTGTTTTGTATGAGCATGTACTCCTTTACCATACATTATTTAGTTATCACATGTATCTCTGTACGTAGATAATTAGAGGCCTAATCCAGAAAACACCAGAGAGGGAGAATGAACATTGTGCTGTTTGTTACATCAGTTCTGCACCACTGAGGAACCCACTTTATTTATGGAGAATCCCCAGGAAAGCAATGCAGGCAGTCAACAAGGTACTTTACACAAGTGGGAAGACTCTGGTCATGCATGTCTAAAACGTGCCATAGAAAAAGATGTGATTGCCCATTTTATGGTGTGTTGGACTTTACACGGAGTCTGCTTCTAGGAAAGAACATTTCTAAGGTATTGCATGCAATAAATAAATCCTCTAGGCTCTTGTTTTCAATGTTTCATTCACTTCTTTACTGTGAAAACTTCTGTGGAGGCTTCATGAGCTAAAAATTCTCTGAGGAGAGGTTCTGAGGCTCCAGGAAACAAAACTGGTGATGTTCTACCTCTGGGCATCTGTGCTCCTGCCATTCTATATTCAAAAATCAATGTATGACAAAGATGTGGTTTTAGAAGGCTCACTGTAAGCGAGTGGCTATTAAAATGGTATTAATGGTATCTTAGGCAAATTGCCATGTGTTAAGCATATGGGTAGTATTGTTAGCATGACATATGCCTGACATTGGAGTAACAGTCATCAGTCTATCTGAAACAGAAGGTGACTTCTTCATGGGTCAGTTCTGTGCTGAAATCTGTAGAGAGCTGAATTGAAACTAAACAGTTATTGAACCCAGTGCAATTTGGATAAGCTACCTGTTCCCTACATCTCCCATGTAAACCGGAGATTGAAGGAAAAGCTGCAGTTGACTGAGAAGGCTTGTTCAACAGAAACAAATGAGGTGATATGGCTACCTTCATCATGCAAATAAAAACATCTGCAGGGCGATAAAGTGCCCGGTGTCTGTGTGGCAGCAGCTCCAAAGGCTGTGTACTGTGAGTTTTGAAACTAAATCTTTCTTCCTCCTATTGACTTCTTGCCCTCTGGTACATTGAGTTGGCTGCTTGAGATGCTTTCACTAAGTACAAAGTCAATTGACTGTAAGTGGTGATGAACAAAACGTCGTGTGATTAATATTACAGTTCAAGCTCTTCTGATCAGTCACAGAAAGAGCAGTCAAATAAACTCAACTTCATTTCGAGGAATCACACACTATTAATGGTGGAGCGTCTGCCTGGAGCCCAAAGGGAAAAACAAGCCACTTGAGGCAAATCTCTCTTCTTTTACATAGAACAAACTAGTTGAGCAGTGTTAAAAGCTGTCTATTGATTTGTGCCCAGACTGAAAGCCATGCAGTGATGTAAATGAAAATGTGTCAAGAGTCAATATTGATTTTTTTTTCTTTTTCTTCTTCTGTTTTTTTAAAGAAAGGCCACCTCCCTTGGGAAATACTGTTAGCTATACTGCTAGGCTTGTCAGTGAGTGAAGTAAGACCCTTTTCCACAAGACTACATATGTCGAGACATCAAATTTCCTTCCTTTGCTGAGGTAATATGGACAGCATGCTGAGAGGAGCCATGTTGACAAAATTTCTTTTTTGAGAAAATTGTTAGGCAAAGAAAAAGAAATGGCAAAGAGAAGAAATCAGATTTTCTGGGCTGAGCTTGCAGTCTAATACCTGCAGAGCAAACCAAATTTTTTAAAAAAATCTTTGCTTGCAATAAATTTGTGTGAAATATAAATTGCATTCAGCAATAGCCAAGGACAAGGGAAAGGTAGAAGGGGAGTCTTGCTGTCCCTAGAGAGGCGTGCACTCAGTTGGAGTAGACTTGACAAGAGTTTCCCTTCAGAAAGATGGAGGCTGCAGCAAGAAGACCTCCAAGAGTCTCTCTTGTGAGTGAAGGCTAGCAGAAGACAAATGGGGGATCCCTGAAGGGTAATCCAAATATATTATTTGTTGAGTTCACACTATCCTCAGCTAGGGAATATATAAAGCAGTTTAGGAAACTACAGCTAGCAGTTGCCTATTTTTTTCCTTTGAAGAATTAGATGCAAATTGCAATAACTGCTGTTCTCAAAATCGATGTTGTAGCTTTTTCTATTAGATTACAAACTGCAACCAGGCTCTTTAACCAAACTTTCTACTTGGCTGCCTCTTAGAAAGTAATATTCTTCCAAGTCTTTGACAAAGATTCCAAGACAAAATAAGCTCTTAGCAATCTGTGCCATCATATCTGGCAACTAATAGTCTACACCTCACCTAGAGGTGACAACAGGATGTGGCAGACAGCCCATTGCAGCTCCAGTCTTCTAAGAATGAACAAAGACCTACAAGGGAGGGTTGCATTTAGTGTGGATGCAGCCTTGTGAAAGATGCTTTTTATTTTATTGGCACTTTAAGGCTTTGGATGCTTCCACAGCTCCCAGCTTTGCCTCCTGGACAGAAGAAACACTGCTCCTTCTATGGTGGTGGCTTCCTTCTCTCCATTGAACCATCTTTACTGGCCTCTCTCCACGAAAGAAAAACGTTTCTCCTAACTCTGTCTTTACCCCCAAGAAATCCGCACCTCAACTATAGTTTTCCTGGGGTGACAAAAGAACTGTTTCAAACCGAAAATAAATAAATGGAGAAATTAAATTCTAAATTGTACAGAGAAACAGACCAAGTGCAACAGCTTCAAACTGGCAGTCTTCCAGCCACTGGCAGAAAAAGGTGTCCCAAACGAGAAAAATGTTGTAGCAAATCAAAAGTGCAACCCCAGACATATTAAGCGTGTGGAAATATTCCTATCGATTTCATGTTGATGAGTTTCAGGTTCCAGCTGGTTAAAATAAAATTTCATTTTTAAGACTCCAGCAAACTGAATTTGGCATTCTATTACAGGCTGTAACTGAGTTATAAATGGATGCCTGGTTATTTGTGCTGATGAACTGAAAGTAGTAGAAGAAGAGATGTACACATGGCTCCCTTTTTATTTTTCGTCATCCAAGACAGGTTTTTGATCCTTTTCTTTTCTTTTTTTTTAAAAAAAAACTTTTTGTTGCCAGACAGAATGAAAACCATAACTGTAGTAATGTTTTTTTTTAAAAAGAAGCAGCATGAGGATAATGACATCTTCTGTATAAACTGGATGTAATTTGTCACAAATATGGAAAGTAAGGTTGTTCGTGCATTCTGCCTGGTCTGTCAGGCAGGTTGCTTTCAATTTTGAGTTATAACCATTCAGACTTACTATTACTAAAATTCAGGCAGAGGGAGACAGAAGAAGAGATCCAATTACTCCACTGTAATGTTCTGTACATAATGTGCAGAGGTATTCACTCAGTGGAATTCTACAGTAAAAGAAATTAACAAGAAATATGAAAGGCAAAACACTTATGAATTAGATGCATTTTATAAATCTGTTTTTAAAAAGTATGAATAGCAATGATCTGACATTAACACTTTCCAAACATTTTACTTGTCTCATAACAATGTTGTTTGCGTAAATGATTTTATTTTGTCAACATCACAATTTCCAGAGGTGTCTCACACTTTTCTGGGCAGAACTGAATATAATATGAGCAATTTCAGCCAACTTTGGAAACAGCTCTTTCTTCTGTACGTCTTAAGAACTAAACAGGAGAAGGGCTGTAGGTTACACCCACTTAGATGCTCAGGCATGTAGAAGACAGGTACTGCCAAGCAGAGGATTTAACTACTGTCTCCTGGACTCCTCAATCCCTGGTGCGGCGCTCCACCTGGGAACTGCACAGGAAGCCAGGGGAACTAACCAGGAGTGAAATGAAGAGGAAGAAAGCATCTGCCCCTGCCCAGACAGACATCTTCTTTCTCTTGATACTCTTGGCTGCAAACTGCCCTACAGCTAGGTGCCAAAGCCATCTTTCCGTATTCAATGAAGCAGACACCATGATATTTCACATTTGTCCTTGATATTTCTTTCATCCGTTGATTTGTTCAGTCACTCGCTGCAAATAGAGGCTTGTGATTAATTATTTGTTCTGGTGTAGGGACTTGAATCTTGATAACCCAGCTGAGTGACCTAGCTGTTGGCAATACTTCATATTGTAAGTTTTAACACCAGGCTTAGACATGTTCTGAAAGCACCTCTGTGATCCAGCACAGCTAGAAAAATGGGTGGAGAGTTGCCTTGGTTGAGAATTCAGCTTTAGGCACTCAGGATCTTTGGTTTCTGCTAGGCCTCTTACCTGGGGTGCCATCACTTCTCTTTCAGCCTGCCCAAAAAAAGGTGCTGATACAGTTCTGGCATCTCTTCCACCCCACAGGAAGAGAAGCCAAGCTAACTCCAGTACAGCATAAAAGCAACACAGTTGTAGCTGAGTCCTGAGCTTTCTGAGACAGTTTGACTTCTGGTGTACCCAGCGAGGCAGTGATCTGACCAGATGATGACGTGGCAGACACTCCATACCAGGAGCTGCCCAAATGCAGACACAAGCTGTAGCCAAGGGGGGGAAGACTTTTTTTTCTGGAACTGCTCTTCCTGCACCTAACCAGTCGCCTGGAATGCAAGGGCTCTCACGCTTTGCCAGCCAGGGCAGAGGGAAGGACTCAGTTACGCGTTTCATTCGCAGCAGTCGCTAGTTGAAATAACAAGTAGTCTTTGAAGCAAAAAGCAGAAAACAGGTCTTTTTCGCAGCTGAGTGCCCTAATTGCTGCCCTATGGTTATGCTCTGTCCTGCTTTCTGGCCCAAGGAATCCTTAATTATTTAATGTAAAATAAAACAGATTTCTCAGAAGCAGCACAGAGTGCTCTGCCCATCTCTCTGTCTCTGACTATTAGTGTATGCATGTGCATACATAAAGACACCACTCCATAAATGGAGAGGCTGCAATTCTCTTGGGGGGTGAGATACGTGAGTTTGAATCCTCTTAGGCTGGAGGGCAAGGGAGGATTAATTTTGTTTTGTTCAGTCTTATATTAGAAGAGAGTTTTAATGGGGGGCTTGAAGGAGGATAGTAGAGTGACCTTGGGAATGTTGTATGCCTGGCAGTATTTAGTTGAATGCTAAACTGTTGAAGGGGAGAGAGGATGATAAGCAGGGGGAAAGAGGCAAATCAATTGATCTCAAAACTGTATTGGTTAAATTAATCATTTAAATGATCTGATCTGGGTGCTTTACAAGATGCACACTTTTATGTGTAAGTCACTTGTGGTTTTACAGATGAAATGCTTTGAAGTCAGTATAATGATATGTCCCATTTCTCAGCACAGGACACAGAGGGTAGACATGATAATAGCTTATCTGTTTTTATTTTAAAAGTAATATATTTGAAATATGCTTCAAGATGGAAAAAAAAGAAATACTAATATGGATGAAATAGCAGCTGTTCAAGAGCTCCACTTTCTCTGAGAAATCTTTACGAAAAACAACATAAACAATGGTGATGTTTAACGTTTTCTTTGCTTGTTCAGACATTACATTCAGAAGTGAATTCGGAGTGCAAAAGAAGAGGCTGTGCCTGAGTTTCAGAAAATAACACGTTATGTGACTCACATTATAGAGAAAAGACAGGGGGGAGAAAAGTTACTCATTTTGCTCTCCTCTAACCCAAGCCTTTAACCTTCTTTTAATACTCGTCTTGCTTCAAGCAACATGCTTCTGTCCACTTGAATCCAGTGCAGAGTCCTTAGTCTCTCACCCCTGGAAGAGGGAAGAGCCTGTCTGGGTCCCATTGCTTTGGGGGTGTGACGGAGTGGCGAGAGGGAAAGCAGAGGTTTGTGTTTTGTTTAGATGAAAAGGAGACACACAGGGGGAAGGAAATACTGTGTGAATAGGAATACAGGTTATGCATTCCAAAGCCTTTTGGAAATCCAGGCCTCCTCCCTTTTCCCTCTAACTACCCCATGAAATTATTCTGGCTTTGATCCCATCTCTCTCTCTCTCCCCCTTTGTTCAGTGACACAAAAATATGTGACCCATGCCCTGAAAGGTATCAATTCCCATTTCCTTTTCTGCTTAACTTGGATGAGAAGGAGGAACCATTTGAAAAGCAATGGTTATGAAATGGACTTTTAATGCGAGCTCAGTACTTTTTTGTGCCAAAAGGATTTAACCTGCCTGATTACTTAGAAACAAAAGCAAACACAAATAGACTGGGAACACAGTTAAAATGTGATTTCTAATTTATTGTAGTGGTTAGGAGCATATTTTAACTCAATTTGCCATGCTCTCCCATGATTACTGTAGGCTTGTCAACGAGAAAAACTCTTCTCAGCAAAATATCTGGATTCTTGCCCTTAAATAAAACAGTATTGTTTATGCCTTCTAATCAAGGATATTGTTTACAGGGCAGATAACTGTTAAGTCTTTCCATTATTGACTACATGATTTATTTCCTTTTGCAACTGCATTTAGATGTGCTAAAACCTCTCTTGACTGTTTACAATCTTCTCAGTACCTTGCTGCAGTATGTGAATGAAGCACAGTCATATCAAAACAGCTGAGTGTAGAGCAGAGTCCAAGCAACTGGTCACCTGCGTCAAATGGCTCTGGCAGTCTTTTTACTGTTTGCTTTCTGCTCTGTAGCAGAGCATGTAAATACACTCAGGAAATGGTGTATTATTGGACACGGGTATAAAGACTTCATCAGCTTAATGGAACAATTAACTCAACCATTCTGCTGCTCTTGATCTGCAGAATTTTGCTTTAAGATTAGAGTGATAAGGTGAAGATTAACACCTCTGGGTCAGTGGGGCTGATGAGACATGATTTATTAATCCTCAAAGAAAACCTTAATTGGACACTGGAGCACTCTTTCCTTCATTGTTAAACACTGCCAGTTCCCCGGATAATTAGGGTAGATGGTGAGTATGATAGAGACTTATTGTAATTAGATGCACCAAAACTGAAGTAATGATTTTTTCCCCTGGGAACACCATGTGTTATTTTCTCCAAATAAATCAGTGCCGATGTTTGTGAACAACTGAAAAAGATCCCCTACAAAAAGTCATTGATTACCCAAACATAACTTATAGAAGGGAGCTGGAGAACAGGATTCATAAGAATCCTTTGATTTAGAGGAGCTGTCTTAAATCCTGGCCTTCAGAGCACAGAGAATTTACTCTGCGAGCAGATTAATGAGCAAGTTGATTTACTCTTTCTTTTTTTACCTATCATTACTCATTCTTTCATCAGGTTCTTTCCATTAAGCACTGATTTATAGGAAGAAGCACTCCTCTAAGGAGTTTGGTAGATTTTGAAACCAAATCTTGGAAATACTTCCTTTTTCAAAGAAATGTCTTTTTGCAGGCAATATAATTAATGGGTTGATTATAATGCAACATGCAGCAAGATGGGAGAAAAGTCCGTAGGCATACAATTCTAGCTACTGTACCCCAGGCTCAAGAAATGGAGCCGTGGGACTTGAGGATTCATTAAGACACTTGGTGTAGTGCAGTCCTGATGAAATAAGTTAATGTTCTCATTAGGAGGTTGGAGCAATCACTTGGAAAAAGCCTCCTTTGCTACATTTGTTTACTGTGTCACAGGAAGCATGTCCTTAGTCAGCTGGGATAATCATTGTCAGCGTTTTACACAGTTACAAAGCAAACTAATAAACCAGATTGTCGAATTATGTCAGTCATGCCTAAACAACAACAAGCAAATTGCTGTATGCAGATGGGAAATTTGTAAAAAAGCCTAGATATTCAGGACAGTGTGAGCAGTGCACATTGCAAGACTGTGATTTAAGACTAATATCCAAGGGAACGTGACTTTCCACCATGTGGCTCTGAAGCCAGATTGCTGTCTCTATTAAATTGTCTGGTGAGACTTCTGACATTTTGACCGAGGAGAACTTGTATCATTAAGCATTACGTCCTGCTTCTCCTACCCCATCACTGTACTCACCACATTATCACACTGGTATATTAGTTGTCTTCTTGCTGCCTCTGCTGGAGTCCTCAGGATTTATTGCAACTTCACACCCAGGCTGGCTTCCCAAGGCTCTAGCCAGAGGAGAGATGAGAATCAAGAAGTAGTGTCAGAATTTTTTCTGCTAAAGACAGAGGAAAATTATATATATATTCCTACCCAACCCTGTTGGGGATTGGAGTAGACTTTTAGACCAGCGAACCTGATGTCAGCTTTCTGAGTGACAAATACTTTTGGCACTTGTCGTCTTTGCACCAGACGCCACTCCAGGGGGAGAAGGGACCTGTTTGTGCTGGTAGTTGCTGAGTGCTTGTGTGATTTCACCCCTGTCCACGCTGATACATAAGGGACAAAAGAATGAAGAGCATAAAAAGTGCTATAAAGCTTCCAGAATACTTAAATAGACTGAAGTCGAGATTGCACAAGGAAGTAAGATAAAAAGTAAGACATTAATCTGCAGAAAAAACAAAAGCTCTATTAAATTAATCAATAGGTCTTTTACAGTGGGAAATATAATTTAGTTAAGGAAACATAGACAGTGCAAGAAGAATATAATGAGTTTTCCACCTGTCCTGAAAGTAAGGATTGAGACAAGCAGTTACTGACTGATAGGTATGTTTTTCGGAGAGGAGAAGCATGCTCTGGAGGGTGGGTCTCAGAGCTGTGCTGAAGTTGCAGAACCCCCTGCACCATACTATCCTGTGGGAACACGGACTCCAACTCATAGCAGAGAGATATCACCTCATCAGGAATGATGGAACATAAGACACACCAAAGCCAGTTTCTGTCTTTCCTCATATGTAGAAAGAAATAGCAAGGAATATACATTAGTTTCCCAGCAACTTTAACTGTCCTTTGGGAACATGACAAAATAATAGGAAAAAAATGTATATTGTAAACAGGGCAACTCTCTAGCAGGCAATGGGAAGATCTCTCTGTTATTGCAGGTACCAGCAAGTAAGTTCCAAAGGGTTTGATGCTTGTTTTACCCAAGACGTAAACTGGATTGTTCAGTCTTAACGAAGTGTAGATTTGCATTTTACTATGAAGAATATAGTGTGTCTTTATCCAAAGTTTTTATACTCTGATACTGAAACTCCATCATTTTGATGGTCATTCCTTACTGATGAATGACTCATTTAATGCTGCATTGTTTTTCCAAGGATTCGCTCCCAGAGCTAGATTTTCTTGCATCACTGTTGCATGTCCTATTGCATTGATTTCCACTGATCCGTGATCATTATTATTTGGGACTCCTTCGTTCATCCTGCATTACATGGAGTGCTTGCTCCATATTGTGGTTTTTCTTTACTAACGTAACTTTGAAATACAGTCATGCGCTACCCAGAGCCCAGGAATCTGGGGACTCAGACTTTTGCAATAGTTCTCCCCTGTAGCATCACAAGACTTAACTCCAATATTATTAGTTACACTATTGCAACTTGCCAAGAGTTTAAGTGCCACAGTCTGAGTAGAGGTGCAGTGCGGACTGTCCCTCCTGCTAATTCTGAATGTTCATGGCCAAATGCAGCCACCTGCTATTCAACAACAGTTTCCTGAACCGTTGGCAAGAGGAGAGCAAGAAGCACTAAATTAAACTATTAGTGTAACATACAGAAGGGGTAGGGGTGAACAAACTGTATCATGTCCCGTCTGACTGGAGTACCGATGTTATTAACTTAAAACTGAACCAGCCATCTGGGCTCTTTAGCATCCATACATGTTATGCTGGAGTCTGATCCTCAGAAAGGGGGAACCAGGGAAAATTTAATCTGCCATGCTGAAGAAAGGCGATGATATTTCCTTTTCTCAGTGTGAAGCAGCCTTTGCTGAGCAGGAATTTAGGAGGCTCATGGGGTCTGTATGTGCTAGCAGGCACAGAGGTTCATTTTAACTTCATCTGGCCCTTTGGGAGACAGTAAACACATAGAGCATCTTTCTTTCCACACAGCTTCATAATAAACTTCCAGAAGAGCACGAGTTTGACAAATCTCACTGTACAATTCTAATTAAAATAGATCTTCCTCTAAAAAAATCGATTCTGTTAAAAAAAAACACCTTTGCAGTTCTGTTTCGATCTCCATCTCACTAGAAAGACAAGTATCAGTAAGCTGTTGGATCTTGTGAAAAAAACATACACAACCTGACTGATTGATTTTAAAACGCAATCAATTATAAATCACACTTGACTTTTGTGGTTGGACCTTAATTTGATTTGGAATGGGTTTGTGTCCTTGCCTACTATTAATTAGCAATAACAACAGTGTTGTTCTTCTATGGGAATTTCAAACAGAACTGCCTTCCTGCTAGGCAGGTGGTTGGTACAGCTCAAAGCACCTTCGGTCACAACAGAGGTCTCAGCTCCATTACTTCTGTTAGCTGGCAAGGGAAGGCTTGGGTGGAAAAAATGGTAACCCTGAACAGAGGAAGAAGTTTTCAGTGAAGCAAGTTTATCTTTTCCAAACTGCAACCTGAGAGACAGCTACAGGCCAGCAGAGCTGCGGCATTCTCACAGCATTGCCGCCATCAAGGCTTGGGTGCTGGGGCTCTGCAGGGAAATGTATCGGAATGCAGCAAGGTAGCCGCTAGAGCCTGCTCTAGAATTCCAAGTATTAACTGGTGTCAAACAATCTGATCCACATTTTTATCTAAAGCATTAGGCCAGGCCTTCCTTGGCCAAAAGCAAACTCAATTGCATTATCTTCTGTTTGTTCAAGGGATAAGCCTAGCAGATGTTCTTGTTGTGCAAGGTTTATATCTGCAATAACAAGGGAAGCTCCATGCGTGGGGACTGGCCCCTTCAGTGACCTCGGAAGGAGCGGGATGCACAGCCCTGTGCAGAGCGGTCTCTCACTGATAGCAGATGATTGGGTGGATGGCTTAATTTTCTTTTTTTTACCTTTGCACTTACCTTTACACTGCAGACTAAATACTGGTCTGCAGAAGTGCTTTCCATTAATACTCAGCTGACAGACTTAATTTCAAAGCAAGTATCTGTTATTTTCATAGGTGGAAAGGAGCTGTTATTATTCTGAGATAAAAGAGATTTTTTTTTCCCTTTTTCTTACTTGTACATCAAGGGGTACAAATAAGTTCATAGTTCTACAGCTGGTTTCTCCAGTGTACCCTGGTAGAGCTATGAGGATTTAGGACAAGGAGTGTGAATGTACATGGAGTACTGTTTTCTTTTTAATCAGCCCTGTTCTTCACACAGCAGTGTGAATAAGACCTGAAGCTGGACACTGTGAAAACTGATGTCGAATGGCATCTTTGGGGGTAAGCTAGGCAGAATAATGCATAGTGCCAGTTTTCATGTAGTACTAGCCTAAGGATCCGCACAGAGATCCACAAGCTGCCTATACAAACAGCACAGGGAGCCCCTAGGGATCTCAAGGTGCCCTCTCACTGGGTCTTGCTAGGCTGAGCTTGGGAGCAGGGGACACCAGCTGCATGACTTGTCCCTGGTGGCCTGGGAGTGGGGGCAGATTGGGCAGAAGCCCGACACCTTCTCCGTGGGAGAGGCTTCCTACCAACGAGCAACTGGGGGGAAGCAGAGAGTAGTGGGGAGCTGTTACCCCACAGCAGGGAGTCACTGTTTGCCGAGGACACATGTACTTGATACAAACTTTGCGCCTGGAGTCCCAGCAGGACCACGGGAATTGTTCCTTTGACATGGGGTAGTTTGAGAAACCTACTATTGCTGAGGCTATTTGGTCATATTTTCTGCAGGTAGATTTAGCTGGAGAGGGCACTGAACCAGCTCCTTTCAGAGACAAAATAAATATACCTGCAAATACAAAGGGCAAGGGCGGAAACATGTGTTGCAATGGAAAGCAAGGTTCTTTGCCTGTATTAAACTTCAACTCCGTGATTCCTTTTTACCTATTACATACCTGTGTTTTACTAAACAGAATTTAGCAACTTTCTTAGCTCGTCTAATACAACATAAAGACATCTTTACAACTGCATAGTCTGTTAGGCAACTGTTAAATAGACAGCATCAGGACCATTAACTTGGAGGTAAGAGGTATCCTATCTCATACCCTGCTCTCCAGAAGTCTGATTCTGTTGATAATGACAATGTGGTCACTGACATCATCCCACCTGCTTGGATTCTTATTTTTGATCAGTCCCACAGAACTACTAAATACATTAAATTTAATCAAACACAAAACATTTAGTGCTCTTGGAGTAAAAGTGCCTGCCATTCTCAAGAACTGCTCAAGGAAGTAATACAGGACATCAGTATATTAACACACACAAGAATCACAATTATTTCTAGAGAAAAATATGATGGTTAGTTGGCAACAAGAATGTTCACAGAGTCATGAGAGGAGCATCTTCAAAGACTAAAGGATTAAAGTGAACCTGCAGATAGGACAGAGTGCTACATGAAAGAAATCAGTCAATTATCCCATAGCTGGTACTAGAAAAATAGTCTTAGGTAATACTGTAATATTTTTTCCTTATTCTAGGCTGTGATCTTGCATTTGCAGAAAACGGGGCCTGTTGCAGAGATGCCAGGAGGCGAATCATTCTGCTGAGTGGCTGTCAGCATGGGGGAAGAAGTGCGGTGCTGCCGCCCGTCCTCCACCCAGACAGGGGCCGCAGGTGGGGACGTGCCATGGCTCTGCAGCACAGGCAGCGCCATCACAGTCTCACAGCCAGCTGGTCAGCACCGTTACCACTTCACGCCTGTGGATTTTTAAGCAGATATCACCAGGTCTTCTTTGCATAAGGGGAACTACTGTTGGACAGAAATAGTCACAAGCACTCTCCCACCAGACCTTCTCCTTCTTTCTCCTCTTTTGCAAGAGGGCTTCAGCCGAGGAGCCCTGGGAAGGGTCAGGAAACTGATGTGCCACATGGGTGCGAGGGGAAATTCTTTTGGACCAGTGTAATTGAGTCTGCTCTCATACCAAACAGTGAGGACAAAGTTTTCCTACAGGCTCAGCTATGATCTGGCTCCAGTCCATTAGCACATGGTTTAAGGTGTTAAGCTACCTATATATATTTTTAAATTGAAATCTGCCTGGTAGTCTGCTACCTGGTAATTGCATCAGCAGAGCAATGATGGTGAGGGATGGCAGGAAGGGACGTTAATATGTTACGGGAGTAAACCAGGAGGAAATCAATCATAATAAACATTTGCTTTAAGAATATATTGTATGTTCTGGCATGGAAAAAAGACTAGCATCTCCTTTACACTCTGTAAGGTGAAGTAATTGAGAAGCTGTTCCATTCAGATGCTATTCCAACTGGGAAGCTATGAGATGAACTGCCTCAAAAATTAACTTCAAGGAGACAGACTTAAAGTCTATCAAAGAGGATCGTTCTCTGAACTTAACCAACATAGCACGTAATTCACTAAGCTTTAATGGTGAATTTACGATATGGAAAAATTTATTTCCTATCCCATCTTCCCACCTAAAAAAGAAAAGAGAGAGAGAGAAAGGAAAATAGAAATATTTCTTACATAAACTTTCGTTACATCTTCTGGTGAAATGTCAGGATGAAAACAGTAATTAGGGTTCAGGGTCAAAATGAAATTCTGTTCACATCTCAGTCCCTCACACATCTTTCTGCAAAATGAGATCACTAAACAGAGGAAGAATTAACTGATTTCATTTAAGTTTAGAAATTGCAAATGCAAAATGGGTATCATTCTGCAGACATGGTGCCAGACTACAACGCAAACTAACGAAATAATGGTAGTCTTGATAAATAATTTATGCACCATATCAAAAGCTGAATGAGATAAATAAAGAGAGAGCCCATTTGAAAATTTGGATATTGCTCAAAGCTCTTCCTCAAGTGACTCCCAAGAGGATGAGCACAGACCACTAATAAACTCTGTGACCGTGTATAATTCATAAACTTTCCTTCATTTTTTGATTTTCAGTGCTTACAGTTTACAGTTAACAAAGGAACAAAGAGTAGAAAAATCCTGTTAGCAGTTGAGAGAACATAAGCCAGCTGATTCCTCCACTTAGTCTATTCATAAAGGGCATCTGTTTTTGTCCCAAACTGCACATATATTCACCATTAAACTTAGCATTCTGAAAACAAAAAGAAACCCCTTCTGCTCACTTCCTTATGCCTACTCTTTATATTTGTATTTTTATGACACTAATTACAATATGAGATTATAACACAACAAAAGCCATTTTGGGATTCTTGTTTTTAACAGTATTTTGTCACGGCTCCTGGTTAATGTTCAGACTGGATTTGTTCTGGATTCATTCAATGGCAGTAGAGCAAACTCAGAGCAAACCAGTGGATGCTATCTGAAGGCAGTGGGGTGTTTCTGAATGCACTACATAGCAAGAAATGTCCTTTCTCACGCAGCCACTTTGGAAAAATATTACTAAATTAAACAAATCTAAAAATTACATTCAGATAAGAATTGCCTTGAAATTATATTGATGATTGTGGTAACAAGCCTGTGAAGTCATATTCTGAAAAGACATGGTGGGCAAGAGGGTTATTTTTAACTCTTTGCACACCAGAAATTTGTTGCTTGATTTCAGGCACAGCACATTTCAGTTGCACAACCAGACTTTTGTAATCTAGTGTGGATCTGAGTAGCTTGATGGTTTGCCCTTTAAGGATGCAAAATCAAATATATCAAGCTGTTAAGACTTCTCTTTTCTCTAGGACACCTTGGAGTTCTAATTTTCATTTTTGCAGTCTATCTAGAAACAGGGGACAGTATCCTGTGGCTTTCAGAGGGAAACCCCCTGCTTCCTACCTCGAGTACACAAGCAGAGCACAGCACACTTCTCAGCTGCATGACAAGTTTCAAGCTGCTGAAAGGCTGCGATGGCACCCGCAGACTCTGCTGCCTCGTGTCACAGCAAGCAGCGACTGGCTTGGGCGATCACAGCAGAAGCCAGTGGAGCACCAGGGAAGGAATCTCCAAACAGCTTCTCACAGTCACCAAAGACACAAAGAAAACACACAGTGCTCTCAGGGCACCTTTGCAGATCTGTTGTCCTGGGTGGGTAGGCGGGAAGGTAGGTGATTCCTATCAGCAGGCTACAGAAGCAGCTGCAAGGCAGCTGCACAGGCTGTCATGAGGCTGACGAAGGGGATCCATTCCCTCAGTTCCTCCCTGGCTGTCCTGCCTGCCTCTGAGAGCCTGTTGAGTGTTATTCAAATATTGTTTATTTCATTAATTTCCTCCTGCCATCAACTGATGAATAAATTATTCATAAGTAAATTTATAAATTATTCTACCAGTTCTATTGATGATTGAATAATATTGACCAAATAAATTATTCATTCATCTTTTCCCCCACCAAATGACAAATAAATTATTTGTGAGTATTCTTTTTTTCATTCTTAGATCAACTCTTCCATCTATTGAGACATTTATAAGATGTCATTCACTCTGATAGCTACGCAATTTGTAAGCAGGACCTTTTAGGACCTATATCTTCACAGACAAACAGAACTAGTTTAACTTTATTGTATACTTATGTGACAGTTGCTTTAAATATAAGGTCCTTTAGAAAATGAGGAGGTGTTTTGGGATATTTCAAAGTATACTAAACAAAACGCTGGGATATTCTGGAGTTAATTCTTACCCAAACAATATATTCTGAATTGTGCAGACTATTTTACAATTTCCTGTATTTGTACAAAATGGTCAGTGTTGAGGCTGCAGCCAGCCCTTGTTCCCAAAAGGTATTAGGAGATAGGTTCTGTAAATGAGCATCAGGAGCAAAGCCAAACCAGACAGATAATTTGACTGATGGCCCCTACAAACGTGAACTGCATAGGCCAGAGGTTATTTCAAGTTCCTGGATAAATTACATGAGCTTTACATCTAGCTAGATCCATTGCTTCTCTCTCTTCTGTCACTGATTCACCACTAACTATGTGGCAGACAAGTGACAGCCTCTTCTAGTGGCATCATTTCTAGCACATTTTACCATGCAGAGAAAATGTGTCTATATCCAAAAATATGGGCAGTCCATGTGGTGACTGTCATTATGATGGGTCACGGGGAAAAAAATATTAATAAATTAATACATATCTAGGAAAAGGTTACTCAGTCATAAGCACCCATAGAGAGTTAGATTAAGTCCACCAAGTCAATCAAGTTGCACTAACATGAAATCAGTATAAGGACAAGGACCGTGAATAGTGCACTGAAAAGTATTCTCTAAAGAGTTGCTCAAAAAGAGACAGAGAAAGAAGGCCTCTCATGCCAGCAGAGGAGCAGCCCTTCTGTAATTTTTCAGGTGTGACTGCCAGTGAGGATCAGAAGCACGTACCTCTCTGCTGGCATCTTTCTTGCCTCAGAGACCCATCAGTAAAGCACGTACAAAGAGGTTTCAGCTTACTTTTCATGTTTTTATTTTTTTAATTTAAAACAACGGAGCAGGCATATTTGCGAAGCTGCATCCATGTAAGAGAGTGAGTACAGCCCCAAGACAGCAGTTACTGCTCCAGCTCACGGTGCCCAGCGGAAGGAAGATGAGCGGGCTGTGCGAGGGAAGCAGCACTGCTCAGCAAGCCCAGAGCTCATCTGTGGGCAACTCTCCAGCACCGCGCAGCTCTGTGGCACCTGGCTGCTCCAGACGTGAGCTGTGTCTCTGTTTCCTCTTGTTTTTCCACGCAGATGGGGGCTGTGAGCTGTCACTCGGGCCAGTATAGCGGTGTAGTATTGGCCTTTAAAACACAAGCACAGCAGAAAATCACAGCTCTTGTATTTTCAGAGAAAACTGTTAATAGGTCTCCCTCCTTCATGCAGGCACTGTAACAAGTTCCTGGTTAAACCGGCATTGATATTTTCACTTAGCTTTCCACATTAAAATAGGAAGCACTACTTAGGGAAGTGTTGTGGTCAGGACTTACAGGGGAAGCACCTAGACTCTGCAATCCAAAAAATAGCTGAGTGGTCTTTGGGGTAAAGTTTTTAAACTCCCTTTCTCCCTGTTCCCCAAGTAGAAACCCCATGGAATACCCAGACACAGAAATGTACAGAAAGGTATGACAGAGAAAGTGGGCAGGTAACAAAAGAGTGCCTAGCCAGATGTGGTGTTGTCAGAGAGACGGACTGGAAGAATACTCTTTGCAGCGCTGTTCAGAATGGATGTGAATGGAGTACAGCCACATTGGTCAAGGCCAGAGAAAAGACCACTGCAGTAGTTAGGACATAATGGTGAAGTGAACCCACGGGAAAATTTTAGATACATAGGTATGTAACAGACTGTATATTTGGGACATTTATACAGAAAGAAACTATGAAATTTAGCCTGCAGATGAGGTTTCAGACAGTAGTCTGAGCTGAATATATCTCAGATTAAGGATCTGAGTAAACGACAGGGAGGCACTGATCCAGAACAAATGTGCGTCCTCCATGTTAGACAGTGTGATGTCTATTCATCAGTAATGAGGCTGTCCAGAATATGAGTCTGGACAAGAGAAAAGAGATGAGTCAGTGTACTATCGGGCAGGTGGGCAAGAGAGAGCTTCGTGTACCACAGGACTCTGGGGAAGCTAAGGCTGCAGAAGAGGCAGATCAGAGAGTCACAGAAGCTGAAAGAGAACACGACCACAAGAAGACATCATCACATTTAGTTGTCTTGCAGTATTTTGAAATATCATCTCACTGCACCTGGTCATTTGCATCAATAATAGGAAAAAGGACTTTTATCCCTGCTGCTTACTCCAGTTTAGCAGTCAGAACAAGACACAGCTGTGCAGGCGGTAGGTATCACTGCAGCACACCCAGCATGGGAGTTGGCAGCAGTGTAGCTAGGCCAATGTATCTGGCCTGAGGAGGTCTAAGATTGGGCTGCAAAAAGATGTTAAACCTCACCCAAATTATTTTTTCATAATATGTCCATATATGCACAGAGGGGTGGCTGGGTGGGTGTTTCTAACTGGGGAGTAAAAGCCATGAGCAAAAATCTACTTAGGTGTTTTTTACTGTAAATGCAGCGTACCAGCAAAACACATTTGCAGCTTGGTTACGTTTTTGCTGTTAGTTTTCCCATCGATGCTTTTGACTCCTAGTAATATTTTGCATTTAAGTCAGTTTTTCTGCTTTTCTAAATGAAAGTCACAGAAAACAGAGCTGTAAGGAGCTGCACAAAGCCATCTAGATTTTGCCACCATAATAGCTAAGAGGAGAATTAAATTGTCTGCCAGTTTTAATTAGTTAAAGAACCTTCAAACAATCTTTCATACGTCTTGTTTCAGGTATGAAATTATTTGGGAAAGGACAACTTTTTCCACCAAAAAATAAAAGGAACAATAATCTGCAAACATGGCTTGAAGTAGTGGAAAAGAGCATTTAAAAATTACAAGTATGTGAAAAGATGTAATTTTATTTCACACTGAGTCATATGAAGCAATACCTCCCTGCCTTCATATCCAACTCAGTCCAGTGAAACTTTTTATGAGAGATATTGGACTCTAAATGAAGGACAGAAGAAGAAAGCTCTGGTTATCTACCTGCTTACCTTTCTCTCTGAGGACTCATAATCTTCTTCTTTAACTCTTTCCCAGAGATGAAAAACATACTGCTTACTCCTAATGTGACAGGGCTATTTGCCTCCCTTTATGATTTCTCTTTTGACTTTTGCAGTCATTCCTCCCCTCTGTTCCATTTCACTGCATTTTGCACCTCAACCTCCTTTATCCTTTTTGATTGCTGTTTTTGGTTGCAGCTGTTGTAATGCCAGCTGGAAGAAATGAGGCTTGTATTCTCTTTTGAAGACTGTGAAATTAGTATCTATTATAAACTTTCTACAGTCAGAATTGCCATTCCACAGGTTTTCTATCTTAGTGTCATCAGCTCCACCATTCCTGAGAAATTGAGCAGACAAGGAAGGCGATCATTTCCGAAAAAAAAGGAGGGAAGTAGCTGGGGAAACACCATCAATTCGGAGAAATCAGATTAATCTTGTGCTCTATGAAGAGCGGCACAGGGTAATATACTTAGGATGCTGGAAAGGAGACAGGCATCTGTATTATGGACTAATGAAGTCCTATTGAGATCTATGTGCTTGGAAGTGTTCCTAGACCACTGTAGCTATGCGTGGATCATGGCAACCTAGTCATCACTCAGCAGAACACGGCTGCCTGCCTTGCCGTCTCAGATGCAATAAGGCAGTTTTCCTAAGCAGATGTGTCTGAGACCTCAAGGGCATCAAAGCGTCTGAGATTCCTAACTACTCTGACAATCTGGAAGCAGATCTGCTTGGCACAGGGCACCGCAAAGGCAGTAGCAAGCTTTGGAGTTGTTTCTCTCTTCCCAACACCATCTTGCTCAATGTCTTTCAGTACGATGCAAAAAAAAGAAGGGGTCAGGCTGAGAAAGGAATGTGATAAAGAGCTGGCTATGGCCTTCTGTACTGTTGTCACTTGACACAGCAGCTACCTAGAGATAGTAAAACTATGGATAGATGAGTCTTGAGGGTGTCTGGAGTTAGATATCCTGTGGGCAGTGGACTAAATAAATAGACATTACCACTCTCTACAGGTTGGAGAGATCCTAGATATGTGGATGTACAACCCAAGCCAGCCACAATGGGTTTGGGATTATGACTCACAAGTGCTCCTTCAGCACTGATAGTGTGCTAACTTCTGTGAAATAAACATATGTTTTCTTATCTAGTATCCACACAGAGAAGCTGATTTTGTGGATGGTCTCCCAGAGTAAAGCAGTCTTTCTGGAGCAAGAGTCTTACCACTCCTTTACACAAAGAACTGGTTTCAAGGGCACCTTAAAGGCACTCCTAAATGTCAAAACTCTACAATAGCAGACAAAAAAAAGGTACTTTTAAGTTATTGTCACAGCTGTGGCATAAGATTATAGGAAATCTTTATGTTGGAGTTTATCTGCATCATTTTCTGTTTTCCATCAGCTTTGCTGACATTTTCTTCTCCACTCTTTCAGTCAATATGACTCACGAGGAGAAAAGGACGTGTTTAGTACACAGAGATATTTACCTGAATCTGTGAACTTGTTCCATGATGTGATCATATTTCCATCCATTCTTCCTTCACAACCTGAACTGAGCAAGTGTGCATTAATCTTATTTCATCCCATCTCACTCTTATGCTAGAAAGAAAAAATTTAAACACTGTAATTACTCATCTGAATTAAATTTCCTTTTGATATTGAAAATATGAATGATTAAGGAAAATTAAAAAAAAAAATCCGAATTCCATTTCTGCAGGCTCAGTACATTGCCATTCTCTCAGAAAAATGGTATTTTCAGAGCTTTCAGTTCCTGTTATCAATTTAACTTTACATGTCAAAAAGGGGAAGAATTTTGTTTGTTGCTAGGCTATTCAGTGCTATTAGGAATGAAAAATCCTCTCTCTAATGAAAAATCATGTTCTGCTTTATCATGATTATTCTAGCTGTTTAATACAGTCCACATGGTACAGCAGTACTGTTGCAATTAAACCATCGACGCAAAGTGTATTAGGGAAAAAGTACAGCACGACTGCATCTTTTCCTTGACACTAGCTTAGACATAGCACAAGGGAAAGGGGAGGACCTGAGGAGGCTAAAGAAAGAGCAGGAGCATGACCAGCCAGAGCATGAAGAAGATCCTGAGTTGATGAGCTGATGCACAAAATCTGAGGGATAAATTTCCTCCTTTCCCAAGCACCATGTGATTTCCTACCCCAGATAAAGTCATAGTGCTTGATATGTATGAACTTTACTCACAGTCACAAATGTAAGAAGCCGTAGTTAATATTCAAGGAACACAATACAAAATCAAGAGCAATGGAAATGTGCCAAGTGATCAGTTCCCTGGCTTGTTTTCTCAGTCACTGTGTTTAAATCCCGCATAAACTCAAAGATCTTTTCAGTGTATGAAGGCAAATATTTGTTGGTCAACAGATGACCCCTGCTGGCGTGCAAAATCAAAAAAATCTATGCCATCTAATTGATAAATTTGACTAAAAAAACACCTCCTATTTGTTAATTTTTCTGGCCTCCTTTGTGTATATTTGCCTGTGGTTTGTATTTCACTTTGATTAATCACATCACTCCGTCAAAACTGTATCTCTTCAGTCTGTCTACCAAAGGATTGTATGCTGCCTTTCTTTCTAACACTTCTTTCCATAATCAACCACATGCTATTCCTTTGTCAATAGCATCTTCTCACCTCTGCTCCACGTGTCCAAAAATTTTCCTCTGATCATTTCCAAACAAGTTCCTGGCGATCTTCTTGTCTCACTGTCTGTTTATTTGGAATAGGTGATTATAGCAGCAGCTTCTGTTTTCAGTGCTTCTGCACAATGTGCAATGTTATAAAATTCAGGCTTTTACCAGTATTACCATCATTATTGGTATGATTTTTTCTATTTTCTCCTACTTATTTGACTTTGGCCTAACTTGAACCTAAAACTAACTTTTACAGGAGTGCACCAAAAATTCACATTATTTGGCCAGCACATACAATATCTTCCTTTATCCATGGTTACTTAATCTTGTCAGGAACCGTCGATCTGTTTTTCAATTGGTATTATCATCACAGTTCTACATAGCTGTACTGTCTTCTCTTGGCAATTTACTCAATAACCCCAGTTGTCTCACCAGCAAGGATGGGAACATGGGGAATGGGGCTGGGTGAAGCATTCAGATCAATATGCTGATAAGGCTACTTTCTAGTGCTAAATGAAGCTTTTTATTTAACTTTACCCTGTCAATCTAACAAGTTAGATCAGGTAAGCATCTGAAATCACAAAACACTTTAAATTTTTTTTTCTATGTGATATTGCACACATTTTTATTTTTAGAAATTATACATTCCACATTGTGAATTGTATTGTTTGTGCATCGTGACTCTCTTGGATAGCCAGGAAGGGACTTTCACAGAATCATAGACTTTCCTCATATGCATATTTAACTACATTGTTAAAGATAGATATTTCTGACGTGAGCCCACTGGAGATGTGCAACAGTACACTGTTATCTCTTTTGGTGGGAGGTGTTCAGCATCCAGCTACTGGGAAATTTCTGCCTGCAGCTTTCGCAGCCCTCCTCCTACTGGTCGGTAGCTTGTGTGCCAGTTCAGCTGTCATCCCTAACAGAGAGCAAAATTATTTAAAAAACACCCTTATTTGCCTCAAATAGCTGCTAAGATCTTGTCAGCTTGGATTACATTTTATCTTGCCTTCCAGCTTCTTGTTAAGTTTAAAAGTATGTGTTCCTTACAGAAAACTTTGTGCAGCTTATAATATGCCCCAGAATTTTCATTTCTTCCTTTTCATTTCTTCTTTCCATTTCGTTTAAGTGTTGCCATTTAATGTTAGTCTCCAGCAACTTTTCCACCTTAGGGACCTTCACCTTAATCATATTCTGATTGTATTAACACCATGGCTTAAATAGAAGTGTTTCTTCATTTCTCTCCTCTGTCACTTAGAGCTGTCTCAGTACATCCATTGCAAGATGTAGCCTTATCTGAAGCTGAGAAATTATTTCCCTACAGTTTTTTGTCACAAAAAAACTAACATCTGAGGAAAGTATTATAGAGGTCACAAACTCTCTGGAATAAAACTCCTTCCATGTATTTTAAATTAAACGCTGAAAGTAATAACAAAAATGAAACAAGGAAATAGATAATGTTATATTTACATTTGTAGTGGGTGTTTAGTACTTTCCGTTCTGCGGAAAATTTTTCTGTACTCGGGTACATGCAAACACAGCAAATGGAACTGGTTTGGGTTCGGTTTTCCTTTGTTCAGTTTTTTGGCTGGTTTGGGCTGGTTTTTTTGGTGTTGAATCTATTTCAAACATTAGTATTGAGGTCACGAGACCTTGTGGAATCTATTTCAGGAAACAGCTTGTCATTATTTGATTTCGTTATGGCCTGATGACCTCCACAGCCTTAGTGAGGGTTGCAGGTAGGACTTAACTGGGGTCCAAGAGCCTATTTAGGGACAACATGTTGGACAGCACCTTAATTTCATGTACAGAGAGCTGCATATATATGTTTTCTGAGAGATGAAGTTCAGAAGCAATTGTCGTAACACTGAAGGGATACTTTTATTCAGAGAGAGCATCACTGAGGGATTTAAAACTGAAAACCTTTGAAAATTTGCTGTCATCATTATCATCATCATCATCATCTTCATCATGTCCTTCTCTTTCCTCTTTTTTAATTAAATAACTTAATTAAAAGAGTAATTAGCAGTAGCATATCAACACAGAGATATAGTATCTCTGCATTTTTCTGAATAATTAAGCTTCAGCTGTGGGTTTTCTGCCTTACTCAATGTCTAGAATTCCTCATTTATATGCCATTTTTATGCGTATTTTTCAATGCTAAGAAAAAGTATAGTACAAAAATGCAAGTTTATCATGTAGTTAAAGCACAAGATAGCAATTCAGACATTTCACACTGAATCCCACTGGTGCTACAGGTTTTCTCTGTGACCTTGAGCAAACTGCTTAATCTTTCTGTACCTCTGCTACTCATTTATTTTTTAAAGGATGATAATAATTCTTCTGTCTCTGTATTTACATTGCAAACTCCTTTTACTCTGTGTTTTATACAATTCTTGTTGCAATAAGGATCTTATCTGAGAATTGTTATTATAGGGTTGCTTTTATCTATGTAAAAAGTGATATATTCTGTATGATAGGTTATCCCATATGACAGGTTATCCTGAGCTACGACCTGGCTGTACAAGGAGTTACTATTATTATTAGCACACCAGAAATGTGTTAGAGACCCAGTCAGACTCAGAGCTTCAGCGTTGCATGGCTGTTTTATCAAGAGATGATGGGCTGGTCTTACACAGGCTTTCTCTACAGCAGTAAAATAAATGTGCTTGGGAATGACCAGTACAGATTGACCTGCATCCATACCATTAAACTCAGCCAGCACTAAGGCAGACTGCCTATTGGGAATGGTCCCTGGCTTGAAATAGCTCCCTAACTGTGACCTGGAGTCCCATGAGAGCTTTCTGGGCCAAAAACTTAGCAGTATGTGCAATAAAAAGAAATATTTGCAGGCTCTGTTTAACAGTGGCCAGTGAAACTTTGTACTCTCACTACCCATTCTGCTTCTGTATATAGTTATATGCATATAATAATCTATCCCAGTCTTGCTTGATGCAAATCTTAAGGCTGGAAAAGAAGAAAGCGATCTGCAAAAGGAGTTTTTCTAATAGTAAAACATAAGAGACTTGACAGCAAAAATTGTTCAAAGTAAGTCCAGTCAAAATTCAGGAAAAAAGCAGTTTCTGTTGAAACTACTCCATAATACATTAAACATTCCCTGGTTGATGGAGTGAGACTATGGATGAGCAGTTCAGGTGATTCAAGTTTATATTTATGTTTTTTGTATCAAGAGGATCAATTTGGTCATTAAAGCATTCATTTGGTAGGTAGACGATATAGCTTTACAGCCCCTGAGCCAGTGAGAGGATCTGAATTTAATTCTCCAGTATAGTTATAAGAAAGACCAGGACTGGTACAGAGTGAAGAACCACGTCATCTTTGGCTGTGTTCTGAAGGGAGAAGCTGACCTCTCTCCTCAGTTCTTGTAAGAAGGTATTAGGCATGCAGCTCTCAGTCTTCTAAACAGGTCTGCGGTCTTGAACATAAACTTCACGTCTAGGGAAGAGTCAGGCTAAAGACAGTTTGACTCAGCATTTCCTTCTACCTTACCTATGGACATTCTGGTTATTCTGGTTGAATCTTCTTGGCACAAGGTCAGATCTTTTGACTCCTGCCTGCCTCATATGTAAAGCATTTGAAGCAAAGATGATTTGTGGGCTTGATATGGTCTCTGGAGCACATCAGAAAAGGAAATCTATGTTTTGGTGTTGCTGAAATCTTGGGATATAGGCATGCTCAGTTCAAGGATGCCAGTTTGTGACTGTTGCGTTAAAAGGGGTAAAGGAGTCTGATAAGTGGCAAAAGGAAAGCCCTCCCGTTGAGGCACAAGGTTCAAAGCAGACCCCCTTGTGTTCTAAACTGTCCCAGAGAGGAGTCTAGGTACAGCTGGATCCACTCTAAGTCCCAGACTTAGTCAACTGTTTATGTCTAAAGGGTTAAGTATGTAGCCACTTACCAGATTCAACATTTGCCTGTGAGAGCCCTTCCAAGGATTTTCACTGAAACAGTTTCACAAAGTTGAAACAACAGGTAATTTACTCAAGCGACAGGTATCACAGATTTGGGATTGCCGTTGATAAATGCACTGTCTACAAAAGTTGAGCTCAAGGTAATAACTTCGCGCTTTAGTTAACAATGTATTCCTGGGGATACACCTAACCAAGTCAGAGGTGTGACTCTTACCAAAAAGGTGTTCCTTCTTGAGGGGGAAGAGAGGTTCAGCCCCTTCGACCCGTCCGTCACTTAAGGTTTTCGCTTGGCTCCTCCTCTGAAGAGAGTTTTCAAGTGCCAATTTTTACACTTTTGAAAATCTTTTTGTGAGATGGGACGAAGTCAATTATTATGTGTGGATTGGCTCTTGGCATGGAATGTTGTGTCATTAGAAGTGAGACTCAGCAGTTCAACACACTTTCAGAGCGGGCATCTTGGTATGTGCTCAGGGGGGCATCTGTTTTTTATCTGAAGCAACTTCTGGCTGTGCAGCCTCCACCAGGTCCCAGAGATCACTTGATTTACAGTGATGGGTTATCCCCCCGTACTTCTGTCTGATAAAATAAGTGCAAGTCCATTGCTCCCTTTGTTAACTCTTCAGCTCTTGACTCCCGAGTCCGAGCATGTCTTTGCTCTTGCATTGACAAGTCCAGCAAGGCCATCGACCCCTCAGTACCCCATCAGGTCTTGAGGTGACAGCCAAGGCTGATGTCAGGCAGATGAGGTGCTAAAAAGGTTCTCCACAGAGCAGCTCAAGCTGACTCCCAGCACAGGGAAAGCTGATAGGATACACTGGTGTCGAGAAATCATCGTTGTGCCCACCCCAGCTACATGCTTCTCAGATCTGTCACCATGGGCTTGCTGGCACAGATCAGGAAACACATTGTTTTAGATTTCTCTACAGCTTACGCTCTAATTACAATAAAGACACAGTAAACGTGCACCCTTACACTGTGTGCACAAGACCTGCGCGCCTAACTCCTGGTTACTGCTGCCTCACCTGGCAGCAGAGCATTTAAATCTCTGTTGAAATCTAGCCCAGGCTGATTCTGAAAGGCTTAAAGTCTAAACATATGTACCTAACAAGAGATCCTATTACAATACAAGCCCCTATGCAGTCAAGACCCACAGTGTGGCTATCAGACAGCCCTAGTAATGGTCAGTGTAGCTGAACTGTCACTTCCAGAATTATCACCCTACCCCAGATACATTGTCTGGTGTTACCATGTGGTACAGAAAAACAGCAGAAAACAAAAAAATTTTAACTACTTCTTTTGCAGTTTGAAAATATTTTGCAAGTGCGGCTTAATCACTTGCAACAACTGATTCAACATCACCCTGCATATTGCTTTCTGATGAGTGTTTTATGTGTTCTTGTCTCTGCAGACTGAAGAAGTCCTGAAGATTGATGGAGGGCCATGCTATTCAAACAGCAGGCGTTGCTGAGACAGAAGCTCTTTGTACTAGGCAGCCTTGCTATTGGAAGTCTCCTATATCTAGTTGCCAGAGTTGGGAGCTTGGATAGGTAAGTCATTAAGTAGCTGCTCTCCTAATTAAAAATGGGCTCAGATTGTCTTTTTTTTGCTTGAAGTGTCTGATTTCTTTCTTGTTCTTTTTTTATTTCTTTTTTTTTTAGTGTCTACTCATGTATAGAAAGACAGAAAGACTGTCTATTCTAGTGCTACTTTTCATTGTTCTTTCCTCCACTTTGGAGAAGAGAGTAAGAAAATAGAGTCACAGGTCATCCCTGTCAATGTATTTCTGTCTGTCCATTTGTATTCCAAGCACATTGCCACTTGTTTTCAGAGAAGAAATAAAACAGTATCCAGCAAAAATGTCATTACAAGTAGCTCATTTTTGTCTGCATGCATCTGTGTGTTGACCTCTAGTTTCATCAAAACAGTTATGATGTATTTATATATCGTCTTTCTAAATTTATGAGCAAGCAATTAATGTGCCACAGTGGTAGTTAAAATTAACTATGAGCCTGCAGAGTAGCTCGTCAAATTTTGAATACTATTTCACTTGAAAGATTGCTTCAGGGTCTGAGAATTTTAACTATGTTAATTAGCCAGTATTTTCTGGAATTGAATGTGCTAAATAAGTGGGTTTTTCTGCAAGTGATTTCCTGGAGAACAGCAGAAAATCCAGCAGAGGAAATCAAAGAGTATTTGGCACTTCTGACCAGGCTGAGCTTTGACTGGTTATTGACAGTGCAACAGTAGCGCTACCTGCACTGACACTGCTATTTCTGTCACCTTCAAAATGCCCTGGGATTGTCCTAGTAGGTGCTACACAAAGACAGGATAAAAAAAGACTGTTTTGAAAGAATTAATGAAACACGACTTCAAGATTTCCAGAAGCTGGTAGACAGCTTGCCAGTGCTAATGCTTTAATCGTGGTCTTCTTTTAAATGATGGAAAATATCATTTGAACTCAAAATTCTGACACAATCCTGTGTGAATACGCAGTGCATGGAAAGTGAATTGAAAACAGAGCTACCTAGTGTCCATTGCTAGGTAATGTTGAGTTCCATCTGAGGTCACTGGGTGCCTTCTTCAGCTGCTTACATCCACTCCAGAAGAAAAGGGAGACCATGTACTCAGTTAGGACCAATTGCGTTGCAAATTAAGCCTTAGAATTTACATATTCTTTCCCCTGGTGGTCAAAGCTTCTCTGATACTTCAGAGATGAAAACTTCACTGAGACTAACGTGATACTGTAAATGGAGGCAGAATTCCTTACTGGTCCCTGTAAAAGTATATTTTATGCTCAGAGGCATGAAATCTAATTAACCTTATGCTATTATCTATGCTTGCACATCTACAGAATTTACTGATGGCTATAAAATTATCTCGCCACAGTATTTGACTCACTGACCTCCTGCGGCAGTGAATTCCAACAGTTTCATATATAATGTTGCCAATGGCAGTAAAATTCAGTTTCTTTCTCTCGCATCACCCAGTGTGAAAAACACCACACTGCTAGAAAGCAGCCCTTTATTTGGACTTGTTTGGAGAGAGAGAGAGAGAAAAAAGCACTGGAAAGCATGAGACAGATGAATTAACTGGAAATGTTATTCTGCTTTAGCACCAGGGCACAATCAAAACTTGTTGAATTTGTCAGTAAAAGGACACTGAGTGGCTTTGATAGACTTTGGAATAGCTAATTGTTCAGGAAGAAATCTAGGTTCATTTGTGTTTAATTTATGCTGATCCAATTTGAACAAGAGAGCTGGAGATGGTCCAGTTTCAATAGCCTCAGATTAGGCTGTTCAATGGGAATTTTTTGAGTTTTCTTAGGTCTGAAGGGAAATTACCACTAGCTTATCCGATTCATTGAGTCATAAAGTCAGACTATCTGAGCACTTCCCTCCACCAGAGGCCACCGTTCTTCAGATCCTGAGTGCATGGAGCTATTTCCCATGTGGAAGCTCAGACAGATACTGTGCCTGGCAGTTTTGAGATCTGGACCAGTCTTTGAGTTGCCTGACTCTCTCATTGGCAGTATGGGGAGCCTCTGCACCTAATTACAACGCTCTGAAACACTCCTGGTGGAACCAGGCTCATAATCTCTTGCCACTGTGACACCTACATTAGCAAGCATTCTGGATCAGGAAAGACAGCACTGCTACTTGTTGTGAAGATTGCCCAGACATACTTTAGCTGTTTTGAAACTGGTCAAAAATACAGTTCCCTGAGGTTAATTGTTCTATGGTGGGTTTTCTCGAAAAGAATATTTGTGGAGTTTTACTGTAGCAGTTTGAGAAATTGCCTGTTTTGGGAGAGCAACTGCAGTGGTATAATAAATGTCATATACTCTTTCTTTGCAAAAGGCTGTTATTTTAATGGAAAAACATGACTCAGAAAAATAAAAAAAAACCCTCAAAACTATTAATATGTTGTGATATAACAGCAAGTAGTTACATCTGGGGATTCAACTATCAATACCACCACTGCCAAGCTCTTTTAAAGGATATTTTTTATTGTTTAGAGAGAGGAGAAGAGAGGGGAAAGAGCAAAATAACTGAAATGTAAAGTGTTGAGGAAGGACTTTTAACAACCTCCAATCTTTTCCCTTAGGCTAGAGGATAGCTTGAGTATTTATTTACTTTTAAAGGAAACCACCCTGTTTGACAAGCTGTTGTGTTACACCGAAGGCATTGCTAACTGTCTTTTTGAGCAGAAGAGATAAAATTAGTTGAGATGGGTCTGGAACTGCTGTTGTGGAATCCTTTTTGCTTGAAAACAAATAACAAATACACAGAAGGAGAGGGACTAGAAGAACAGAGATAGCAATTGCAGCTTCTGTTTCTTATGCTTTTAACTGCCACCTCGCTGCTGCAGAAAGTCTGCCTTACCAGCCACACCAGTCTGACCAAATTGTACTACTGTCAAGTCATTTCTTTCTGCTTGTTTTGTTGGTTTTTTTAGTTGTTTTTTTTATCGGCAGGCTTGCATCAGTGTTGCAGTCCTTCAGTCTTTGTGACCAAGTTACCCTCTTTTCAGTAGATGTCAGAGAGCAAAGGAAAAAATGACACTGGAACTTGAGAAGAGAAATAAGAGACTGGAAACTTGAGAAGAGAAATAACAACAGGAACTCACTTCTCATCATACTTTCTAATTAGTCTGCAGGACTTAGCCAGAGCTCATGTGAAGCCAGCAATGTCATCTCGGTTGTTTTTTCGTCTCTGTCTGGAGCGGCTATATCTCTCGGCATCTGGATAATCAAGGAAACAGCTAGCGGGCCAGCCAGGGGGATCAAACTTACTTTGTCCCAACCATCCATTGTCCTAGCATCAGTGTCAAATTAGAGACCCCAACAAGCAGTGATGGATGGAAAAGCCATAAAGAAATAAATAATTCTGTCCTGAAAGCAGGGTTTGAATAATATGCAGTAAATGAGTGAGAGGCCACATGCTGAGAAACCAGAATAAATACTGAATACCTAAACAGCTATTAATGAGCATTGCCCATCTGGTACCCTGGCTGAGGCAGGGGTCCTGTGAAAAATAATAGCATGTGGCCCTGTAATTTAAAAATCATATCTTAATATATATATTTACAGCGAGCTCGTATTAAAATTGCCGAGGCAACCTTTGTTCTTGCATATCCTTAATTTTGGACATCATGGCTCCACAAAATTATTAATGATATTTTTCTGTAGGACTTTGAAAGCTCTGTCTACACACCAATTTAATCTTCAGTGCAGTATTGGTCTGTATAACGACAAAAGCGCTGATTTGGAAGTGGAGGTGAGAGCTTATTCAAGGTTCTGTAGCAAAAAAATTTCAACATTTTTCTTACTGAGTCATTTCTTGCATTCAGTGACATCAAATACAAGAAAGAAATATTAGAAAAGTGGAAAATCGGTGAAATAGTTGCAGTTGAATATGAAAGAATAGCACAAAAATGCAGGGGCAAAAGAAGAAATAGATCAGCACAAAATGAGGTTCAGTGGGAGGATACAGAAATGATGAGAAGAAAATCATTGATGTAATGAAGCAATAAATGCGTTTTTAAAAACTTTTCTTGCTGTTCTTTCTGTGCCTCACTAATCACGCCTGATTCAGAGCCTTGGTCTTTATGATTCTGTCCCAGGGAAAACACCAGGCACCTTTTAAAGATGAAGGAAAACAGTGAAAGGTGATGCCTAGAAAGTTGTTTGCAATCCCTTTTGCTCCTCTTCACTAAAAAGGCCAACTCTGGATCAGCAGCTAATAAAGTCAACACAAGGTGAAGCACAGGAAATAATTCAGTCTAGAGTAGAAGGACATGGATGTATTGGAGCACGTGCAGAGGAGGGCCACGAAGATGATCAGAGGGCTGGAGCACCTCTCCTGCGAGGACAGTCTGAGGGAGTTGGGGCTGTTTCAGCTTGGAGAAGAGAAGGCTCCGGGATGACCTTATAGCAGCCTGCCAGTACCTGAAGGGGGCCTACAGGAAGGATGGAGAGGGACTTTTCACAAGGGTGTGTAGTGACAGGACAATGGGGAATGGCTGTGAACTAAAAGAGGGCAGATTTAGATTAGATATGAGGAAGAAATTCTTCACCATGAGGGTGGTGAAACACTGGAACAGGTTGCCCAGAGAAGCTGTGGATGCCCCCTCCCTGGAAGTGTTCAAGGCCAGGTTGGATGGAGCTCTGAGCGACCTGGTCTAGTGGCAGGGGGGTTGGAACCAGATCATCTTTAAGGTCCCTTCCAACCCTTACCATTCTATGATTCTATGATTCTATGAATAGGATAATTGTTGGAATGAGATGACTTAAATGAACTAGATTTTCAGATCAAAATGGCCAAATAAAATTGATCTTAGAATGTTTTAAAAAGTGCCAAAGCAATCACAAAGTAATAGCAACGTGGCAGCTGAGGCAAGGTTCAAGAAGTGCCAAGAACAGTAAACATAATGCCTGTGCTTGAAAAGAGCAGAATGGTGGAGTTACGAATTACTCAGCCAAATCACACCAAAATACTAGAAAAAATAATCAAACTATTTACAAACAATTTAAACACTGGCTGAATAAAATAAAATTTGAAAGCTGCACACATCACATCACATCGCATTGCAAAAAGTTTCCATGAGCGTAACTACCTTCTACAGAAAACTTGCCTTAAGAGATACCCTCTTTTTACAAATACCTCTTCTTTTGCTTGTAGGCTGCAGCCCCTCTGCCCCATCGATGGTCGCTTTGGACCCCGCAGCCAGGACGAAATCCCGCTGAGAGCTCTGCAGTTCAAGCGAGGGCTGCTCCACGAGTTCCGAAAGGGCAATGCTACCAAGGAACAGATACGACTGCACAATCTGGTTCAGCAGCTTCCCAAGGCCATTATCATTGGGGTGCGGAAAGGAGGCACCCGAGCACTGCTGGAGATGCTGAACCTTCACCCTGCAGTGGTCAAAGCTTCTCAAGAGATTCACTTCTTTGACAATGATGAGAACTATGCCAAGGGGATTGAGTGGTACCGGAAAAAAATGCCTTTTTCTTACCCTCATCAAATAACAATTGAGAAAAGCCCTGCATATTTTATCACCGAGGAAGTACCTGAAAGGATTTACAAAATGAACTCATCTATCAAATTATTGATCATTGTCAGGGAACCTACCACAAGAGCTATTTCTGATTACACTCAGGTGCTGGAAGGTAAGGAAAGAAAGAACAAAACTTACTATAAATTTGAGAAGCTGGCTATTGATCCTAATACCTGCGAAGTGAACACTAAGTATAAAGCAGTGAGAACCAGCATCTACACAAAACATCTGGAGAGATGGTTAAAATACTTCCCAATCGAGCAGTTTCATATCGTGGATGGAGACCGGCTCATCACAGAACCACTGCCAGAACTCCAGTTGGTTGAGAAGTTCCTAAATCTTCCTCCGAGGATAAGTCAGTACAATTTATACTTCAATGTCACCAGAGGGTTTTACTGCTTGCGATTTAACATTGTCTTTAACAAGTGCCTGGCGGGTAGCAAGGGACGCATCCATCCAGAGGTGGATACCTCTGTCATTACCAAATTGCGCAAGTTCTTTCATCCTTTTAATCAAAAATTTTACCAGATTACTGGGAGGACATTTAACTGGCCCTAAATTAAGCTTCATACCACACTTTCTGTTGCACCTGAGACATGCAATAAATGTCTCTGCTAATATATGCACTTTTCATAGACACAGCTATCGAAGTAACTTTTTTCATGCATACGTGTATATATGCAGTGTGTGACCAAATATACAGTGGGATCAATTTTTTCTACAGAGTAGTAACTAACATAAATTTACTGTCAGCATAGTTGCATCTTTTAAGATATAATAATAAAGAGAAAGGAGGTATTTAGGGACATAAAGTCAGACACCGTTAAAAGGGTCAGTGTTCCTCTCGCTTAAGTGAAGTGTTTATGTGACATACGTATTGACCTAAGCAGAACGTTAGTCTATGCCACAAAAATTCATGTCAAAAGTCTGTGAAGCTGTGAGAAATCATAATCTTCAGGCTATATTTGGTATGTATCTCGCTAAAGGAATACTGACACTTTAAACACAGTGCTGAATTTTTACAATGAGAGTGGACAGTACTATTTTCTTATTATTGGAAATAAATATCTTATCTCATACAAACTACATAGTTTCAGAGTTCCTGTGGTGAGTTTGCACTATTGTTTTATTGTATGGGCCATAGTGTCACTTGTAGCATGTCAATCATGTGTCAAAAAAAGCTCAAGTAATTTTTTCTTCTATGCTTGTGTGTCAACAAAGCTAAACATTGTGTACATAATGTACATTGTTTGTAAATACTGGTTTCACACTAAGTAATTCTATTTTGTAAACTGAATATGGCTATTTAATTTATTGTGAAAATTAAATTTATTGTGGTATTTAAAAATGGAATGGATTAAAATTACCTATATGTGCAATGGCTTTTCACCTTTGCTTGATGTACATCACTGTGGTCCCTTAGCCCAGACAGATCATGTGCATGTGCGTGAGAGAGAGCTGCACATGTAAACTTGGTTTCTAGACAGTTGAGAAAACTGATAGATGCAGTGAAGCTGAGTTTATTAAAAAACTCATCCATCTGGGAATCTGGTGTAATGCACACCTCAAAGAACATTATTGCTGTTCTGTTGCAGTGCTTTGCTATAATTAATTCAGTTGCAGTAGCCCGTGAGGCAAAAGAATGACTGTAAAATCTTACTGTAACCAGGTATATCAAAAAATCAGAGCTGCCATTAAAACCAAAAGGACAGACAGACAAACAAGATTAGAAGCAAAGTTACAGAGGTTTCATCACTGAAAACTGGTGATGTTTCAGAAGGAAACAGTTGGTTTTATCTAGTAACATACGCACCTGCTCCAAACAACCAACCATAGTGTTGTTATTACTGGTATAAACATACTGCTCATGCTTCCATTCAGTAAGTGACAAGAAATTAGCTCAGGAAATGAGTATTTTTATGCTTTATACTTTGCATGGCTCTTAAAGATTCATTAACAAAAGAATAAAAGCCACTGAAAAATGTCTTTTAAAATAAGAAAAAAAGAAAGAAAGAAAAAGAAACCAACAAACTGCCTGCCCACTTTAAAATCAACATCTAAAGATTGATGGGGACACAGATTTCGGAACTTATCCAGAATATCTGAATATTCTGAGCTATGGTAGCAGAGTAGCTGGTAGTTCAGATTATAAGAAGATCACGTTTTCCCTGTGGGCTCTTTATCTTGCTTAGCGATTTGGAAGCATTGGTTTTCTAAATAAGTGATTTTTAAAACTCTTGTGAGAGATTGCTACTTGTCTTGCTGTATCTTTAATCATATGTGCTAGCACTGTGAGCAATGTGCCCTTTCTTCATGCTGCTTGGGAGCCTTGCCAACACAACATGGTAGAGCATATGTGAAATTTTCCGCCAAAGCTACAATACTACTCACTGTTTTCCTGCATGAGAGCCATTTATCTTGCCCATGTCCAGACATAAAGGCTGAGACATTTAACTCACCTAATAGTGTTCAACAAAGAGATTTTATCCAATTTAACATTTTCAGGATCTTCAGGTTGGCAGACCGATTCCAGACAGCTTTGGGTGATACTTACTGGTTTCATATAGTCCTGGCTACAAACTACGACTGAAGGCTGAGACGTATTTTCAATGAAAGGGACGAATTAGGCCAAAGCTAACTCTAAGCATGAAATACGCCTTTGAAATTAATATCTTTCTGCATTGATCAGAAAAATCACAGACACTGTGATCTAGTAGGCACGACTATGCACTTTCCTGTTAAAGTCAGCTGTCTTGATTCCAGCTTATCATTTGCAATTTTGCAGACACATGGATAAATTTAGGCAATATCTTAGAAAAATCTAGTTCAAAAAAGCACAGAGGAATAGCCAGGAATAGCAGAGGAGGCACTGCAACGTATTAGGAAGCCTGAAAGAGCAGGAGACTGATTCACTTTCACTGAGCCTTCAGTGCAACGCCCTCAAGTCTTTTTGACATTACCTAGTGAAGAAAAAATTTCAAAAGCGGTTATTATACATGGATCCAACACGTCACTCAAAGCACAATCCTAGGTTAATGGGGATTTTGCTGCAGTATTCATAGCTGGTTTGAGAAGTTCTGACCTTATGGTATTTACCTCTTCAGGAGCAATTTGTGAATAATTCATTTCAGCCTCTTTGCTTTGCTTCCCAAATCCCGAGTGAATCATTTCTATTCAAATTGATCATGAGTGTTCAGACTGGGAAGAGCGCTCATAGCTTGAGTTTCTGATTGCAGAGTGATGCACAGCTATATGAAGTTGCAGCTGTTAACTTATGGCATTGAAGTTCTTTTAAGACATTGCATCTTTCATATTTTCTGTACCGTAAAATTGCAGGCTTCAGAGCTCTGATAAATGTTTGGATTAAAACTGCTAATATTTCTGCGCATTTTTATCAGATTATCCCAGCTGCTATTTAAACTATATAGAAAAACAATCTGCAGCATAAAAAAGAATATCAGAGATGAATTTGAAATTGTATTTTCAGAAATCAGTATATAGGCAGATAAAGGACATTTGGAGATCAGTGATTCATTTAGTATTAACACACTATACTGCCTTTTTTTAAGAAAAGGAGAATAAGCATGATGAAAATGTATTTGCCCTGTTGTAATGGATTTTTTTTTGTCATGATGTCTAGGAACACAAGAGAGACAACATTTTTAGTCACTTACTTTAATATACTAGTCCAAGATTTTTAAGAGGCGAGGGGCACAAGGAGAAACACAGGGGACACCATCTAAACATCAGGACAAATTTTTTTACTGTGAGGCTGACTAGGCATTGGCACTGGTTGCCCAGAGAGGCTGTGGAGTCTCCATCATTGGAAATATTCAAAAGCTGTCTGGATACAGTCCTGGGCAATCGGCTTTAGGTGTCCCTGATCAGTCAGGGGGTTGGACCCCTCTTCCAACCTCAACTGTGAAGAGCTCCCCCTAGCATTAATGTTATTCTTAAGTATCACCCATCAGTTCAGTGTTGCACAGACCTCAGAGAAGGTCCAAGCCCAGTGTCACAAACCACTCCAATCACTGTTCAGACCCAAGATGTGGAAGTGCTACTGTGCACATGTTTACTCCCCGGCTAGCTGACCTAACTCATATCGGGAGCCTGTGCAACTTACTGACACCCTCTGATTGGAGAAGGTGAGGAAGTAGCTTGGACAAATCTTCCTTTTTCACATCCTGGATGACCTCAGCAGTGATAATGAGTGACAGAGGATATAGTAATGCAAGGTCCGTAGCCGGTAAATTTCCAGAAAAGAAAATTTAGTGAAGCTCTTCTTATTTAAATTCTCTGCAGTTCAAATTTATATTAGCAGCTACTTATACAGGACACATGCCCTAGGGATATATCCAGAGTGTGTGGGCTGCTGAGTGAATGCAAAATATTCATGTCTGAATACATGTGGTAAAGATTTAACTTATATTGCTTCTCCATTTTGTTTAGAGTTATATGTAAGACCAAAGTGTAGATCATAATTTGAAGAAAACAAAAGCAAAAGTTCAATCAACCCATGAACACAACAAAGTTTTGGAGAATATATAAATTTAAAAAAATTATACAAAATTATATATACATTTGTATAATTTATATAAAATTACTGGGAGCTGGCTTGTGTGAACCTTTCAGATGATGATTTTGTAACAAATGAGACTTTACTATTTAAATGCTCATGCACCTCTCCAAGGTGGTAAGCTCAGAAATTTCATGAGTTTTAGGCTTTTCTGAATTCCACAATTCTGTTTCCAGGCATTTTCAGTTTGATGGCATAAACTTATTGTTAAACTGGGGTACCTAAATCCCACGCTGAAGTCATTGCATCCACTTATTTTGCAGACACAATTTCATACATGCAACTGACTTATCTGCCACGAGGTATGGTTGAGTGCTCTAGCAAAAGGTGTTTGCTTGCAGTTTAACTCATAGATCTCGCTGAAGTTTCAGCAGTGCTAGAAACTGTTCCAGCAATAGCATATCACTAAATGAATTATCTGCAACCTTGAAGAAGGCCAAAGACAGAGCCATCACTGGAAAGAATTTTTAATACCCATTTGAAAAAGTTCAAGGCCCAACTTCTCTTAAGGCAGCTAATGTTGGAGCAAGGATCATGCAGAAGCATCATTTGTTAATGACAGGCTAACAAATCACTGCTGCTGGTACAGTGACTGAGAAGTCTGCAGTAATTAGAAAGTTCATGAATGACCCTTCTTGATGAAGAAGAGGTCAGAAGCTGAAGATTTCTCTGCTTTCATTTAAAATGGGATGAAATGCTAGTAATTTTCTGTGTAAAAAAACAAACCAGGTTTGTAGAAGGAGCCTACAACCCTAACACAGTTTAAGTTAACCCAGATGATGCTTGCCAAGGTCCCAACCTCCCTGCCCACACAATGTGCTCTTTCCCTCTCCTTTGCACTGACCCTTACGCTCCTTCCACATGGAGATGCTTTAGTTCACTACACAAGCAGAAGACTAACCTGACCTAAAGAGGTGAATAATGCCACTAAAACTGTACTGGGTCAGAGCAAAGCTCTTTTCAAACCAGGATCTATCATCAGAAGCAGCCAATAGCTGAAGTACCAGAAAGGACATAAAGACAAGGAAAGCATGAAGACATTTCCAGGCTCCAATGGTTTGTGGTCATTGGATGTCTCCAGTGGGACAGTGCAATCTTCAGATGTAGCAGCACTGAGCGCCTTCCTCTTCCGTGTACTTACCCAGAAACCCCTTGAACTCACTGACAAGCTCTTCCAGAGCTGCACTCTAAACCCTCCTATGTTATCAGTTTGCAAGAATAGATGTATAAAATGGATCAGAGAAATTTGGGTGGTACCTTTAAAATTTGATAATTATTATACTGATATGGTAGTAGAAGTTTTATTTTCTTTCCCAACTCACTTTGAAATGCTATGGCTTGTTATGCTATGGCTTGTTTTATTAATTTCTCAAAAGAAAACTTGCCACAGTACTGTAAATTTATGGACATGCCTGTGCATACTTGGTCCTCAGATTTGTAAAAGACTGCAGAAACAGACTAAATTATGGTAAATTTTACTTTTTAAAGAGCTTGTTTGCAGACAAAGGGACTGCAGGTAAATGCTTTAAAGATATTTTTAATAGTGATCTCAGATATTTTTTGTTATTATACCTGTCAGCTCCAAGGAGACCGAGTGGGTCACAGTGCTGTTAGTCTTCTACTTCAGTGTCAGTGGTCAGAGTCTATCATGTGAGATTTACTTCACAGAGGAAAAAAAAGATCATTCAGAAAGCTTGGCAACATAGAACTAGTGAGTCTCAGATTGTCATGAGGACTTCATTTTGTTACTGAAGGTTCACACACGTTACTGAAATAGTGATGTGCCCAAGGTAATCATCATTGCTACCTACCTATGAGTAGATTTTTTCCTTTGTTTACACGATGAGCTCTGCCTAATCTGTTCTTTCAAGCCTAATTTACCTTCTGACAACTCTGAGACAGACACAAGCCCGTCTTCAGAACTAAGAGCTATCACTAACTGCATTTATATTTATAGAGAAAGCATTTTTAATTCTTTCTGCAATAGTTCGCTGACGAAAGAGTCAAGCCCTTAGAGAACACCCGCGCGTTATCAATCTGGATACCAGCCTTTTTCCCAGGGCTTGAACTGACAAGTGCATGGAAAGCACAGAAAAGACTAGAACGCCATCGTCCATCTGCTGCACCGTGCTTAGCATATGGTAAATAAGTTTACCTGCTGTTCTGAGATCCCCCTTAAAACTGGCAGCAGCATGACTTTAGGAGCTGATGTTGACCAGGCTACCTCTTTTTAGTTCATATCTAGCTTACTTTCAGCTCAGCTTTCACTCCATTCAGCTTTATATCAGTTACAAAGTTCCCTATCATGGTGCACAGTGATTCACAGCTCTTCCTGAAATGTATGTCTTGTAAGACAGAAAAAGAAACATCAGCAGAGGCTATCACAGTCTTCGTCCCTGTGACTGCAAAGAAAGATTGTGGCACACCCAGTCTCATTCTGCTGATGTCCTTGTATTTAGCTGCTTCCCTCTAACACCTTTCAAAATAATCTCCCTCCAGCAGCAGTGGTCGCAACTTTAGAAGGTTGATGCTTCCATGAAAATGTCCTGATTCAGGACTCAGGATTCAGGAAAAATATGAAATGTCTCTCTCTTTAACAAATTGCATTCCTTTGATACAGTACATATACTGTACACATAACACACAGCAAATCATATGACATGACAAAGAAACAATGCCACTTCAAACCACCTCATGTTATGCCTCAGGCTGAGAAAATAAACAAAAAGAAATATGACAGACTCATGCACATCTCACTCCTGGCCTTAATTGCAAACTACTGTTTTGTAATGTATGAGGCCTTTGCCATCCAATTCCTTGGCTGATTTTCTAGTGATAAAAGACTTTCCACTTCGTTGAACTGTGAAGGCATCCTTTCTATTCCAAACCCATGGAGACAGAAGAACTCATTTAAAATTCCCTACTATATGAAAAAAGTGATAGGCATTTCATAAGAGGTGGGACTAGCAGCAGCACTATTACTAACTTCATCTTCAGAAAATTGCTCCAGCTGTTACAAGCTCCTCAGTGTAGCTCCGCTAGTAATACAGCTTCAGGAACATAAAAAAGCCTTTTTACTTTGGATGGCTGTGGTGTATCACTGAACCTTGCAAAGAGGCAGCCTGGACTTATAGGGTTGGTGAAGTGAAACCATCATTTGTCTCAAAAAAGGAAAAATGCCAGGTTTGCTATGCATTGAAAGGGCAAGCCTGCATCAAGGAGATAAAAGAAATAATAGTTTGTTTGGGTTTTTTTAAAGTGAATGGTAAAACCAATCTTCTGAGAGGTAGCCACGTGTAATTATCGCTACCATCAGTAGTAATTACAAATCCATATCCTATACAATGGGCAGTTACTGCTACACCTTCAGGCTCATTTAAATCAATTTGCTCTGAAGGCCCGCAGAATTAACTGGAAGAGAAACTTGCATTCTGTGCTGATTAGGGAAAAAGTCTGACTATGTTTCCACCCTGGAGTCTAAAATTGCCACCTGCATGCACGTGGTCAGCCCTGGTACAGTGACCTGCCATTCTATCCACTGATAACAAAAGGGTAACAAGTACAGCTACTCATACAAGTTCTTTTACATTTAAGATCCAATAAAATTTTCTTTGGTAAAGCCACACAGGCTTTATTTTAAAATGTTGCAAACTAACATTGAGTGTTTCACAGCTGTCATGTTCACTTCCACTTTTGACACTTAGCTACTAAAATAAATCCAGAATACAGCTACTCAGACATCTTATCAAGCCTTGCAGCTACCTAAACACACCATATTTCTATTTTTACTCAATTTTAATGGATTAGAATAGCAATGACACAAATGCTAAGTTACTTGATAAATAAAAGTAGTAGCAATGCATTTTTACATTGCATAAAAGAGTAGAAACAATCACAGCAGTACGCTACAATTGTAGGGACCTTCTCTTCCTGGTTGTTGCTAAGTGTTCACCTACAAGACACTTCCTGCCAGCTTTCTTGTTCAACCCAAAAAGTGCACTGAGCTACATCCAAAGGGTGCTTCTATTTGCACCATGTCAAGGATATTCTTTGAATATGTGAGAACAGCATTCAAATTCCACCAAGCTGAGGAAACTCTGTAATGTAAAGTTGCCATTTTTGGGGGCAAGTACAAACCAGAACTGCTGGCAAAGCAAGGTTGTGTGCTATGTCTATTTGCTGGGCTTGTTTAGCACCAGCTGATCTTCTACAACCTCCTCAGAAAGCCTAATTGATGGATACCATGAAGTCTTGGAGAGGTGAGAGGCTATACTGATATTTCCAATACAGATTATATTGGTTGCTGAATCATTAGAAGACACTGTCCTCACTCATGGTAAGGGTTACCTAGTACCTACTTCTGGATTACAAATTCTGCAAGGCAGTTAAAAAGCTTAGACGTTACAAAAATGATCCCCAGTTACCCCAAATGTCTTGGTGTGACACCCTTGAACTAGAAAATCTCCTGTGCAAAACCAGGCTCTAGGTCTGCAGGTCAGCAGCCAATTTAAAGCCATCTAAGCTTATGAACATAGTAGCAGCCTGCATAATGAAACTAACACTATCACTGTTTCCAGAAGAGAGATGAGACCAAGTACTCCACAATATTTCATCTCTGAATAGTGAATTACAGGGCTGACATTATAGGTGTTCACGGGGTGTGGGGAAATCTAAATACTCTGACTAGTTTGTGTAGAACTGCTCTACTAGCCACCAAGCAATCTTCAAACCTAGTAACGTATTATGAAACCAGCATTAGAGTTCGTTTGAGTAACACTGGTGACCTCATTTCATTTCTTTTATAGCTCTTTATTAGTTACATTTCAGCAGATCTGATGTCCTTTTGACTTGCAGAGCTTTTTGTGTAATGAAGCTGAAGGTGTAGTGGCACTTTATATTCAATTAATTCCAGATGAAGCTCATTTTCTCCCACAAAAATAGTCAAATCCAAGATAGAACCAGAGCCCACAGGAATGAAGTACTACTGTCTTTAAGCGACCCTGTCTGCCACATCTCTAGTAAAATCAGTGGAGACAGGTCTGTTAAACCCAACTTTATAATCCTGCAGAGAAAAGAGGGAAGTTTCAGGTGAGAAAAAGAGGGGAGCATCACAGCTGCTGGAGGCATTGTTCAAAATAACGTATCCTCAAAGACAGGCCAGGGCTGCGTAGTAAATATGCCTTGTCTGTACTGATTTTTGGTCCTAGCATATCCAGCCAGTGTATCCCAGCATATTTTCTGCTTGCATCTAGAGTGTGAAATCTCCATTGGTGTTACACTGCCATGCCCTGAGTATGGTCAGGTAATTGACAGAAACCTCTCTGGGGACAGACACAGCACCCCTGGGAAGAGGTATTCACCCGTTCTCCTCCTCCTCCTCTGCCTTACCTACCCTTCCACCTTCCCACTCTGATGCCTGTACCACTAGGCTCCCCATAATCTCTACCAAAAGAAAATACAAATCCAGAATAATGATTAATCCAATGTCTCCCATGAAGGTGGTTGTGGATGGTGCTGACTTGTAGCAAAGGGATGAAAGTAGGGAAGCTCCTGAGCCATGTACATCTCACGAGCAGCCTCAGTGCAGCTCCCAAGGTTGGGCTGAGGGAACCCGAATCTGCAGTGGTGGGACGGAAGGGGCAAAGTGGGTTTGTTTGTTAATTCAGGTGTGTGCGCCCTGGTCCATCACTCAGTAAAGAGGATTGCTCCCTGGCAGGGGCTGCTCTCATCTTCTCCCTAGGGATAAAAGGCAAGTCTCTCCATTGCTATTTAACCTTTCTGTATATGTAGATGCAGAGCAAGCCTTATCCTAAGTCTTCCATATAAACCTGCTATTTTCTAGTCTCCAGAGTTCACCCCCACCATTTCTGAGCTCTTTCCACCCGGGAGACAGACACACCTGGCATGAGTCTGCTCTCAATCTCTCCCTACGGTTGTTTAAAAAGATCTCTTGGTAAGACTATGTTTGTTTATTCACATATATTGTTGTGGTTTTGCATGAGGGAAGGGACTCCATGACTTTTGTGAGCTGGGTTTATGTTTTTCTGTAAAGGAGTAGATGTGTAATTGCTCAGTCTTCTCACATGAGAGAAATCTTGCCCTTTTGCTGGATTTCTTGCCCAATGACTCACCAAATTTCCAGGGGGGGTGCAGAAAGAGCATCTTTGGATGTGAAGCCAAAGGCACTATAAGCATGACTGAAAAAGGTTATTACTCTCCTAACAAAAACATAGGAGAAATTAACCACTTAAAAAGGAGTTAATTCTAGTCGACCACTCAGTGTTTCAAAAGAAGAGAGATGTCTGCATACATTTTGAGCTACTCTGAAACGAGCAGGGCCAAGCTGCGACTCCTGACCCACACGAATTTTACTCAGGGACAGTTCGTGCATGGCTTTCAGGCATTATGTTATTTCTCCAAGTCAGGGAACTGCATTAGGCTGCAGGATGCAAGGGAGTTTTATAAAAGTTGTGGATGAGAAATCTTATGCACTGAGCTAGCCAACTTGAATTGTTCAAATGAATCCTTGCCATAACCCTGCAGCTTGCATCTTGGAAGGATAAACAGCTTCTGTATCTCAGAATAAAAGCTACACAAAAAAACTTGGAGAAAATAGAAGTGACAGACAAAAGGCACTAGTTTTTGCTATGGAAAGAAAGAATACATAGAAGCAAGCACAGATGTAATTTGACAAGAAATCAGAATAAAAATCTGTGGCTGTAAGTATGAAAAAAATTACATCGAACATAGGAAAAGAGGATACAACAAATTAGTTGCCATATGTGAGGGCACAATATAAGAGATGGAAATAAGCAAAACCACTTAATGCCAAAGTATTTAAGATGAATCAAGAAGGCTTTAACAGGTATATTGGAGAAAGGAAATGACAGAGAAAATAACTTGATAAATAAACCCGTACATAGATTCCCTGATGTATGGAAAACATTTGAAAATTAAATAAAAAACAAAAAATAAGAACTAGAATAAACTGAAGACACACATTAGAGCTTGTATTTTCTGACAGCTTTTTCTCCAGGTATATGCCTTTGCCATGCAGCTCATGAACCCCTACATAATCCTGAGCATCCGTTTGTGCTATCTGATGCAACCAGCTGAATTCTGCACCCTTGTGTTTGTATGGACGAGGGCAGAGGCCCACCAGCACAACTGTTCTGCTTTCCCAGTTAAGAATACATGAGTCTACAAAAGTCTAATTCATTCTTGTTATAAATAAGAATAACCTACCTGAAGTGGACATCTTCAGTTTAACACCAGATATTTTTTCTGTTTTCCCTTTATAAGCCAAATTTTAAACAGATCCACTCGCTCAGCTGAGTGCCCCAGTTCAGCTGTGAGAGCTGGGCTTCCTCCCCTGCTCCCAGCAATCTTCCAAACCTTCCTGCCTTCAGCCCACCTCCAGCAGAGGGACCAAAAAGCAGCTTCCACCAGCCGGATACTTAGGCCTGAATCCCCTCAGCTTGTGGAATCTGAAATCTCAGTCTTGAAAAAGTGTGGCATTGCTGAACATGGATCTCTCTCTTTGGGACAGCACCTGCCTGTTGCTTCTCTGTTCTTAAAGTGCCTGCCAAATTGGGTTCATAATCAGGTCATGTCAAGCTGTCGCAAAGGCAGGTAGTCCTAATTTTGAATAACTACCACAGATGTAATAACAATAATAACAACAATAGCAATAGTAATAACAACAAGAGTGTGAGAGCTGGATTATCCAACAGAACTGGTGGAGAGGCCACTCAGCTTCTTGCTCAGAAATGGCAGTTTTCTATTCAAAGGCCTGAGTCATAACTAAGATGAAAACTCATAAGCAACAGAACAAGCTAAGGAGCAAGACAGCATAACCCATAAACCAAAATATAAAAACAAATAAGACTACAAACTATGATCTTATCCTCAAACCCCACTGCAGAAATGCACTGTAATGGTCTAGGATAGAGAGAAACTTGTTTGACCCATTACCTTCCACTGAGCTTCAGATCATTCCTTGTCATGCAAACTTGAATGCTTTAAAAGTTAGAATTTCAGTTAGCAACATAAATCCTAGTAATAGTAGCTGTGATGGGGTACTGCTGTGTATAAGCTCCCAGCCATCAAATCTACCTAGATAAAAGGATGGATGTCTCCTTAAAAATCTGTCCCAACATTATAAGAAGACAAAGCAGCATCACAGCTGATGGTTTAGTCCAAGAGCATTTCTGCTGGAAAGCTCAAAATATTGAACATAACTTCAGTGGTGCATCTTTTTAATATGATACTTTACATACACTATTATTTAGTAATTAATTACATTTTTAAACACATAATGTTCAATGGCTCTTTAATATTTTAGCAACATTGATGAGCATAGAATTCTTTCCCCAGCCCTTTCTAGATACTATAAAAACTGGTGGGAGAATAAATAATCAGGAAGTCAGGTACTGTTACTCAATGATTGTATTTTATTGTCATTTTGACCGAAAATACTTCATTGGTTTATCGAACCTGACAAAAAAGGAAGACTGAGATCAGTTTCCATGCAGAACTGCTCCATCAGTGTCAAGACCATTTACATTATGTCTCCTTCAGTATCACCATCCCTCCTTCCAAATTTGTTATTCAATAGTGCACAAGTCCCTTTTGTGTCATCTGCAGGATAAGTTATCAGGATGCAAGGTAGTTTTCATAGCTGTCTGGGGGTTACTATATTTCTGCTCTTTTGCAAATGACTTTAGCATATGAGCTATCTCCATTGCGCACAGCAGTTATGCTGACAAAGCTAGGATTTCCAAACATCTGGCTGTTTAAGTGGCTTAGGAACAACAATTTCACTTGATGTGCTGCATATCCAGCAACCTCAACCCAAAGGATGGGGCCCTTAAATCATGGCTGGGTCAAAATTGCTTGCACTGGGTTGAAATTTCTAGGCCAAAATAAAAGCGCACATGCTCTAGGAGAATAGCAAGTTGTTCTTTTTCATGAAGAAGCCTCAGAACTTATCCCACAGTGCACATGAAAGAGGTTTCTTTGACAGCCCCATTGACTGAAAGCTGCTGTGAATCGCACCAAACAGCCAAGAGTAGCATGATTTTCTCTGTAGTTATCAAGTGCAGGACAAAGCAGGACAAGAGGAGAGAGTCTGTTCTAGTATTCATGCCCATTTCAGTCCTTTGCTTTTCAGCTTATTTGTGTGACAGGGTCTCCTGTTCATAAAGAACACAACTTTAGATTCTCACACATTTTATTTCAGTAAAATGAGCCCAGGAATAAGGGCATAAGCTGTCATAGCCAAGACTTCTAAAGGTAATAGTAGCTACTCACTGGTGAAAATCAGAGTGGTAGCTTTTAAGAAAAGATCACTAAATAAAAGCTCAACAAAGACCCTTGAAGAAAATACGCCAGTTTAATGTCATAATTAAGACAAAATCTTATGGGTATTCTAGAGATTATAGAACAGTTAGTCTAATTTCTTTTTTAGTAAAGCATTAGGAACCATTTTTTAGAGATGGGAACACTTTAAAAAAAAGAAAATGTCTTGATTTAAGGGTAGGCAGCCTTCCTGAAGAGAAGCATAATCATGTTTCACTTAGAAAGGTAATAAGAAGCAGCCAACTCCTTTTAATCTCAACTAAATTGAAAGGATGCAGATAGCACAATTAAAATCTCAGAGAGTGCATAAAAAAGTTTCACAGTGGTTGTGAAGGGCTGAGAGTTGTGAGAAAAATGAAAGAAATTTTTCTGGAATTAATATAGTATAGGCTTTTGGCAACAATGATACTTCTCTCAATATCTGTATGGGTTTGCCTATTTAAAGCTAGAAAACAAAGAGTTCCACAACATTAATATTAGTGCCAGTCTCTAAATTGCAAATTAAAACATAGGAAAACTATTTTTACAAGTGGCTTTCCCACTTTCAAGAATGTATTTTACAACTTAGAGTAAACATCAACAAAAATCTCAAAAGAAGCAGCAAGTCAGCAGCTGAAGAAGCAGCTGACAGCAAGATATTTATGAAAGTACACACAAATATGCATTTATATTTCTAACCTTAGGCATTCAAACTAGAAAATATTGGCTTTTAAGAAACATATATGATCTGATAAAAAAGAAGGCTCATCTTACTATTAAGACTGCCTGAAAATGCAGGCACTATGGGTTGAATTTCTGGCTCTGCCTTACTCTCCCTGAATGACCTTTGGTAGATCACTTGCGTCTCAGTTTCTTCTTAACAAAGTGGGAATCATGTTTCTGTGCTGTGTAGAGGTAAATTCATTAACATCTGAGCCTGACAATGCACAGCAATAGGGAGCACATAAATTAGACATGTATCAGAGAAGTCAGCGGCAACAAAAGTCGGTGTTAGTGTGACAGAAAAACAATTGCACAAATAAATGTAATGAATTCTTTTTCCCTTGACATTTAGAGTTGCTGGACTTTTACCGAACTGCAAAATGTCTTTAAGCTTCAGTAGCTTAGCTTCAGCCTGATAAGGCAGCAGATGCCACGTGAGAGAAGGCACCTGTTCTGCACCCTTGCTGCATTAGGTAATTATGTGCAAAACAACTTAGATATGCAATCTCTAAAAGTCAAACGATTACCACTATCAGCATCTTGATCTACTCATGGAGGCAGTGAGTGTGTGTTGAATGAACTTACAGTGAAGCACACCTCCTCAATTAAATTTTTCTCTGTGTGTGTGTGTACACATGTGTGTGCATCTGTTTCTGTGTGAATCCATATATTCACAGGTGTCTTTTTTTTCCTCAAGAAACATGAGGATAAAGCTGTAAAAGAAATCTTAGATTTGTGTAAATGGATTGGAGCCAGATGGTGGAATACTATAAACTGAAAAGTTCATAAGGTCAAACAGACATATGGTTGAAAGGCCAAAATGCCACATTAGGTCAGAAAGTGTCACCACAAAATGAAATACACAGGAGTATTTCTGCTACTTCGGAAAAGAGATAGGAAAGGGATAATAATCCATCACTGATACTTTCTGCCAACTGTTCTTACAGGTCCCAAATTACAACTGGCTCTAGTCAATAGCATTGATTTAACTGGTGGGTGTGACTTGCACAGCTCATTCCTCAGAACGGAGATAACACTTTCATTTTTTAGCTGAGGAGTTACACTCCTGCTAACTTTGTAGTAGTCTCAACTTTCCTTCTCATCAGCTTGTTTTATCAATGGCAACTTTTCAGTCACTTGTCTGTCAAACACATCTGGCTTCCCCGAGGCTGCATGCCATAGACTACATGATCCCCTCTGCAGCTGATTCTAACTTAAGAACTGAGGAGCATATTCTTGTACTCTCAGCCACAGTGGCCAGCGCTTTAGAAGAATCAGTTTTGAAGAGTATCAGGGTCAAGAGACACTCCATTGGTGCTTAAGGGTCTCTTTCCCATCAGGCTCCTTTTCCATGTATAATTGCGAATGCAATAGAATTTCTTTCTATGGTAACTCTACCACCACATTAGTAGTAGGGGAAAGTAAAGAATGAGGATATCTGCAATTAAGAACTTGAAAACTTTTTCAGACACCAAAGACTTCATGGCTCCTCCCAAGCAAAGATGACTTGGTCATTATTGTGCCATTTAAAGTAGATAAATGGAACCAAAGCAAGGAGCAAGGTGATATATGACATACTATGAATGAAGGGAAATCTGGAGAACAGAATATCATTATTAGCAAAAGAACATGCAGAATGCAAAGTGTTGCTCTGATACAGCAATAACATTTTAGCAGTTGCACTTGTGGGATCTGTCTTTATACCTTCTTTCTTAGTGAAATAAATGAAGGAAGACTGTGGACCAAACTGTGGGAAATACAAGAGTAAAGGTACAAATGTCTCAATAAAAGCATGCCAAAGTCAAATGTGGACAAAAATCAACAGCAGAACTGGTCAAAATGTTTTTATTCTTAAAGAAAAGGTTTTGTAACAAACAGATTTGCATTAAAAACACCCAGTAACAAAAAATCCAAACCAGAAGTGTTCTAGCTTGAGCTGTAGTAGAAGTAATCTCTGCAAAGTGAGTCTAGGAAGAAATAACTAACATACACTATAAAGGAAGTTGCACATATATTCTGAAAAATAATTGATTTTTTATTGAATGAATCCTGTCTGAATATACTGACATCACCTACCTGAACCACAACAACACACCCAGAAGTACGAGAAAAATCAGCTGTTTCCACTCTATTCTATGTAATGCTATGCATGTATTTTGTAACCAGCAGTTTCTGCTCATCTTTGAACAGCATGGTAACAGCTAAATCTGAAGATTGACAGCAGCCATTATACATGGTAAAACAGCTCAAATATTTTTTAGAAGTCTTTTGCAGTATGACCAGAGTTTAATTTCATGAGGGAAGTACTAATCCACAGAAGGAATATTCATTTATATTGAAAGTAAAAGCAAAGAAATATTTATGGTTTTTGCATTTGCACATGTAAATCTAATTTGTACAGTATGCCTAATGAACCATACATTTGCAGAGAGAAGGAACAATTCAGCTCTGTTTGCTGCCTTTTGTTTCCATTTGCTTTATGTTTGTTGGTAAGTGATGCTAGATTCCCAATTACGAGGTTCATTGTTTATTGACTTTTACTGCTGGGCTCTACATACATGCAGGAACTCACGGTCCAGAGATTTTTACTAACTGTGCAGTGAGACCTGTACACAGGCTTTTTCATCAAAGTCAGTGAAATACCAAGGAGGTATTAACATGCTATTCCATCTTCCAATTTGCACCGCAGACAGTCACGACGAGACTAGGTCTGGCTTTGCTGTGCAAGAACTGTAATGCTGTCATCATTTCATGTTTTTACTCATAGAGAGTTGTCAGGAAACTTTTCCATTCTGTTATAGTTGTGGGAAGAAATGTCCTAGGCCTGCAAAATGCATCCCTAGTATGACTGCATGGTTGTCAAGATGTTTCATTAAAACTTGATACTTTCAGCGGAGTTTATGCTACTTTTCCAATAACCTGCATAAAAGACATTCAGGAATTTGAGATTGGAGGAGACTAACTTGCTATTTTTTTACAGCCTAGTAGTCAAATCAAAAGTCTCAAAAAGGTTTATGGGTGAGGAACACAAAGAGGTTTAGGTTACTGATATAAAATCTTCAAGAGTTGGATCACGCACCTACTTAAGATGATAGTTATAGAGCAAGCTAGACGAGCAATTTATCATTTCCAAGTTGTTTGTCAAGGAAATAACTGATGCCAGGAAATACTGACAAATGTAGAAGAGCACCAGGTTCAGCAAGATACATCCTTTACAGGCAACATCCTATCTTTGTGTGAAGTAAAGGGCAGGTATCAGAAAAAGTCATGCAGGAAAAGGTGTAAAACAACCAATACAGACTAAGTACCATTTAAATACTAATAAGTAATAAACCATTATACCTTTATACTTTATTTGATTTATATTCTATAAGTCTAAACAATAATATTGGGGAACTAGAATGCCTCATTTAAACAAGGCTATTGATACAATAATAGGTGTATCAGGAATTTGTCAGAAGGAAAACAACCTGTCTATGGCTAAATCTCTACCAGTAATCTAATCAGGGCCAGGTCTTAGTCTAGATCCCTGCCTCACCATGCTGCTTGTTGCTAGCACTCCTCATGGCAAGGTAGTGATTAGTGGTGACGAGCACTCTCCAGGTGTCTTATCTGTTAGTATATACGTAGCCTATAATACCAGAGGAAATGCTACAATACGCTTAAGTTAAGATGTATGTCACATACACAAGCAAGGACACTCTCAGCCTTTTTTTTCAGGTCTATGCCAAATGGACTATCCCTTCACTTTTGCTAATTGTAACTTTGCCACTTTACATTCCCTAACAGATGAAGTAGAGTGGTCTTGGCTTCTTCCACACTCCAGACAGGGGAGTCCGTTGGGCATGCCCAAAGGGAACACCCGAAGCCTCTTTGTAATTAAGAGTAGTTCAACATAAAACAGATGGCAGAGCTAAAGGAAGGAGCTGCTTTGGAGATGGGAAAACAAGAATCCCTTGGTGGAGCCATCTTGTGCTGAAAAACTGGGATAAGCAGAAATAAGTCTAGCTTTGTCCAATGCCAGGCATGTTCACAGATCTGTGTGAGGTACTTTGTCCCAGCTCCTGAGCCTTGGCACTTTACTAAGACATGAACAAAGCCCAGAAACATGCTGATATTTATTACTCAGTGCAAAACTTCAAGCAGCTACCGATCAGGGGCTATAAAATTTACACAAAGCTGTCTTCAAGGTTTTAATTTCAATTAATGTTGTTCTGTCCCTGTACTTGTCAACATCATTGGCAATATCCATCACACTTGGACTGTATGCTGTCCCTTAGCTGCATGGGTACAACTGGCAGCATTGACTATCACCAAGGCTCACCTTCTAAAAGGAAATGGCTGCATTACACAGAATCACAGAATCACAGAATAGTAGGGGTTGGAAGGGACCTCTGTGGGTCATCTAGTCCAACCCCCCTGCCGAAGCAGGGTCACCTACAGTAGGCTGCACAGGATCTTGTCCAGGCGGG
>Ga0065711_1026400_pt1 | contig 73213 bp, 36 predicted proteins | sample Hoacrofraction12_FD_59098 | JGI IMG/M metagenome (GOLD analysis project Ga0065711, IMG submission 59098) | Hoatzin crop microbial communities from Cojedes, Venezuela - Epithelial fraction 12 v2 (version 2) | ecosystem: Host-associated > Birds > Digestive system > Esophagus > Crop | place... | reverse complement strand
CTACCCTTTGGCTGCGACCATCCAACCAATTCCTTATCCACCAAACGGTCCACCCATCAAATCCATGGCTCTCCAATTTAGAGAGAAGGATGTCGTGGGGGACCGTGTCAAAGGCTTTACAAAAATCCAGATAGATGACGTCCATAGGTTTTCCTTTGTCCACTCTTGTTAAACCATCATAGAAAGCCACTAGGTTGGTAAGGCAGGCCTTGCCCTTGGTGAAGCCATGCTGGCTGTCTCGAATCACCTCCCTGGCCTCCATGTGCCTTAGCATATCTTCTAGGAGGATCTGTTCCATAATCTTCCCAGGCACAGAGGTGAGGCTGACAGGTCAGTAGTTCCCAGGGTCTTCCTTTCTACCCTTTTTGAAAAGGGGCACAATGTTTCCCTTTTTCCACTCACTGGGGACTTCCCCTGACTGCCATGACTTTTCAAATATCATGGAGAGTGGCTTGGCAACTACATCAGCCAGTTCCCTCAGGACTCTGGGATGCATCTCATCAGGACCCATGGACTTCTGTATGTTTAGGTTTCTTTATCTAAACAAACTATCTGAACTCTAGTTCTTCCCTTTCTTATCCCTTCAGTGTAAGCTATAATGTTTACAAGGGCATAAACATGATATTAAATTTACTTTTTCTTTCATGTTGTATCCTATTTGATACTACCTGCATATTTCTACCTCTAGGAGTGTTACAGGGAGGCACAATAACTGCAGAGCCCAAGCAGCCAGTCACCTAGAATTAACGAGATCCATTTGTAATGCTATATATTATCTCTAACTAAAAAATGTATTTGTTGAGCCTTAACGGAAATCTGTGGAACAGATTTTTATGGTGGGCTTGATTCTACATGCCTCTGAAACAAAAAGGATTATTTATTGTGCCTGGGACAAGAGAATAGAAGACAATACCATACAAGATGCATCTAATGATTCACATAACTCCATAATATCCTGTCTCCAACAGTGTTGTGACAGTCTGCCCTGTAAGCCTCCCACTGCGGTGGGCTGCACTGATGTCCCACAGGTTCCCTCTGAGCTGTGCCTTGCCAGTACCCACGTGGCCACTTGCATCCTACCAAGACACAAACCGGGGGGAACCTACGCTGTCAGGAGACAGCCACAGGCTTTGATGAGCCAACCCATTGTCTGAATCAAATTCTATAGCCCGTTGGGGACATTACTGGGATTGCGCATGTTCATAGTGCCATGTGTGGGATGTCGTTTCTCCTTTCAGGGATGAGGAGAGGAGTGCCCCAGAAAGGTCTCCCATGGGTACATACAGTACAAGAAGCTGCCTCTCCCAGCTCCTCCAGAACCTGTTGCTGAGGCTCTGGTTGCTTGTCCTTCCTCAGATTTTTTTGTTTTGTTTTGTTTTAATGTCTTCCCCAATCCTAACATTCAATTGCTTTCTGATCAGTAGTGAGTATTGTGTTGGGATTTCCAATAGCCTCTAGAAGGCACTACAACCTGAGTCTTACCCTCTGCCGGAAAGTAAATCCAAGGAAATCACATGTCTGAGTAAATTTGCCCCTAAAAGCTGGGGATCAGCAAACACAGCCTCTGGCAGTACAAGGATGCTCTTAAATACTTGAAAAAAATCCAAAGACATATTAGCTAAGTCTACACGGCTGGTGCAAATGATCTCTGTGTTGTACTCTGCGATATTGGTTCCTGGGCAAGCATCTGACTCCAGGTACAGTGCAGCTCATCTCCACTGCACCTAGTGTTCCCATGGGAAGAAATCCATGGTATGCAGGCAAGGAGGGTGGTATGGTATGCTTAGCACTGATTCTGGTCTGTCTGATCACAGAACCAAGATATCAGGACTGTAATGCTTTCCTGTATTTTGTTTGTACTGAACATAACTAGCTAAATAACAGAAGCAAAATTATATCAAATCAGAGAGGCAGACAAACAAAACAGACAAAAAGAAAACTAAACAGCAGCCTCCAGGTGAGAGCTAAATGGAAACAGTGCTTTGACAAATGAAACTTGCCTCACACCACAGGGAACCACTAACTTCTACCCTCGGCTGTAGTACAGCATAAAATTGCTGCTGACACTCCTCCTTGACGAATGCAACTCTACAGCAACAAGAAACAGCCAACAAAGTGCCCACCTGCCTAGCGACTCCTACCACTAATGATTTCTTCCACTGCTTGCTGCCTTATTAAACGTGGCAATAAATAATGGCAAAGTTTGTGAATAGACCAGGTAACTAACCACTTGCCCTAGAACTAATATCCAGTGCTTGTTGGTAATCTTTGTACATGCCCCCAGTTGTAATCCTGCAATCTTAATTCAGGCAAAACTCCCATCATCTTCAACCTCAACTGCCATTTCCTGACTTTTGAGTGCTTAACCATGCAACCTTAACATTCCTTTAACGTTGCTGCTCGTCGACAGAATCATTCATTATGCTGTATGTAGCTTAGGGACTGTGTAATTCTTCTAGCAAGTAGCAGCCTTTAATGAATGGCACCTGATCAATAATGCAGAATTCAACATTTGAGAATAACTAAAAAGCCTTTTTCATAAGGGGTGTCTGTAGGAAATGTCAAAACCATTTATCAAGGGCCCAGGCTGATAGCCTGCAGCTGCTGTCCACAAGAACTATAAAAACTAACTTTGTTGAGTCCCGCAAATGTGGTTTTTGTATTGAGTATAATTAGCTTTTTCCATGACCAAAACACAAAAGAACTTATTGGGTATGAATGCAACGGTCATTATCAGAGCTTTTTTTAAAGTAAAACTTTGCCCTAATAGTACTTTGTCCCTAAGCTGCTAGTTAGACAGGATTATTTTATCTTGGTTTCCAGGTGCACGTTTAAAACAATCCTCATTGTAACTCTACACAGGCTGAGCTGCTTAACACAAATGTAAAAATGCCCAGGCAGCCAAATGCCCAAGCCAAAAAATCCCTTTGTATTTGGGTTTTAAAACCTTAGATTAGCAAGGCAATTGGACAAACATTACAAACCAAGACAGTGGTAAGCACTTTACCTCTTCCTGATATCTAGGTGAAGCATGTATCAAAGGAGCAAGTAGTTTTGACTGTTTTGGAAAGCTTTTACTTTTCTTAATAAATGTTCTAAGAGAAGCACAGAGCAACTCCAGTTCCTTTGCTGATAATTCACATCCAGTGATAAATAGGGTAACAATAATTACGGGCTTAATCACCATCGACAAATATGAGCAACATGATGAAAACAGAGGTTTAATGAAGTTTGCTTTAGTCCCACATGGCTTAAAAAACTTCACTGTAAGTGCCAAAAGCTCCTTCCATTGCACCTATCCCTGGGATGGGGACTGTATCGGCCATGTGAGCTTACATTCTAAAGGTCAAGCTCTGGATCACTTCAGAGCTGCTCAAGAAGGCTTCACCTTTAGCTAGCCTGAACTACACTGACAATTTGATTTCTCTCTTTTCTGATGTAGGCAAAAAGAGTGATCTGGTGGTGGATAAAAACAAGTAGAGGACCTTGCTGAGGTTGGGCAGACAACAATTCTATGGCCCCACCCTCTCTCTCTCAGAGGTGGGTGACAGAGCTGGCTGCTTCATATCCTCTAAAATCTGATGATTTCCACTTTGGTCGCAGTAATGTCACCATGAGTCAACAATGAGATCCAGCATTCTCTAAACCGGGGTCACTCAGAAAAGGCCTTGGTACCTTTGGGGAGCAACAATTCCTGCAGACACCGCATCTCTGTTGGCACTACTGTAGATATCCTAGCTATCACATCAATAAATCTGTTTCTACATCCATCTCTTTAAACACTCCTTTTCCACCTACTAGAGAAATTTCTAAGGTAACACTGCTATTTGTCATTGGTGGCACTGCCAGACAATGGCTACGAAAGTAGCAGTCAGTGCACAGGCTTCACAAATGATCGAAGCAACTAGCCTGCTCTTGAGCAATAAAGGGGTCTTTCATTTAAAGATAATTCATCCTCCATGCTTGTCACTACTGTAGCTTAGTATCAGGAAAGAAATGATCTTTGATACCTTGTAACGTTTTGTCAGTCATCACAAATAGAGAGATTAATGAAGGAAAAAAAAAAAGGGGGGGGGGAGTGGGGGTTTAAGCAGCATCTTCCCATGGTAGATTAGAGCATAGTCCAAAAAAATAAGCAGAGTAAAATATATCAGAATGATAAAAGGAAGAAGATAACCACAACAAATACCACTTACAGGGTGATTTTTAATGTGCAGTACAGAATGAAGCTTGATGAAATATTCAAAATTCAATTCTAAACGTGACCCTGAATCAGCACTGTGTGGTAGGGAAGGAGACAGCTCTGCTGCCTGTCTGTCTGGTGAGGGATGGTTTTGTACCACAAAACCTGAAAAAGGTATGTCTTGAAGTAAGTGGGACTGCTCAAGTACAGACTGCTCATATACATTGGTGTGAAATATGAGAAGCACAGAAAGTGAGTGTGGCTAGGCTTGGGCCAGTATCCAAATAAGAGTCATGCCAACCACAACAATATTCAGATTTTCACTGGTGGAGCCAAAGCCCTAACTTGGATTAACTTGATTTTTCCTCACTTCTTTCAGTACGTAAAATCCTCTCAAATAATTCCTGGAATTGACAGTACCACATTTAGACAGAACGGACCACAAATCTGTCCGGCTGCGAAGCCTCAGATACAGTCACAGGCATTACAACAACTATTATGGTGAAAAATTAACAATGTTGGGTCTTTAATTGCACTTCTAAAGGTGCTTTTATCACTTGTTGCCCAGTATTATAGCTGTACATTAGCTCTTCTGTTTCTTAAAGGACAACCCTCACAGTAACACTCATCTGTGAGTGCTGCAAACCACACAGCTCTGTCCTCACCTCTTTAATAGCCAAGTATCTTTCGTTCTGACATAGTATTTTTCCTATACAAAGGAAAAATTGGGATATAGATCTTACTTTGGACAGAGTGCATCTCAACTTTGGGTATATTTACATCTGGTTTTTAATTCAGATTATTCAATAAAATAAAGCCTAATCAAGGGCAATATGTCACGTTTCAGAAACAACTTTGTCTATACCACCACTGCTCTTACTGTATTTCTGTTAAATGCTGCACATCTTACCTGACTTGCATATGAATGCGCATTAGCTAATATTCAGTACAAGTTTTGGTAAGGTGAATATTGCACATGAACTCGCCAAAGTAAAGGAAATTCATTCTGTCACTAATTTCTACCAATTTGCCCAGATGTTGCAAGAAATGTGGTCTCTGTCAAGATGCTTCAGGACATATCCCATTCCCTAACAAGATAGAAAAGGGTACATTTTCAATGGAGTGACTATCTCTGGATGTCCTCAGATAGTGTGCAATTCAGTAAACCTCTTAATATTATTTTAATTAAGCTGTTACAGTCCATCATGTCAAAACATAAAAATACAGATTACGTAAAACTGCATTAGGGGACCTTACAAAGCCCTGATTAATGGCCTGATAGGTTGTAAAATAAATCCAAACTGTAAATTTATACCGAGGGCTTTTCTAAAATGTGAATTATTGGCTTGACAGATCATAATAACTCTTTCCAAACTATTCCGGTCTATGGTTCAAATCTTTTCTGTATAGCTCACTGACATGCACAGTAAGTCTAATTTACTATGTCTCTTATTGCACGAACTTCCACAGACTGCAACACCCTCTGAAATGTATTCTGAAATATTGCAAGTGACCAGATGGACAAAGGCACAAGGAAGAAAATGACATTAACCTATAATGACTTCCAGATAAGAGTAACTCAGAATCCCTGCTACTAGCTCACCTGGCAGAAAAGTTTCTACCATTTACGAGGCACACCGATGCCCGAATATGTTACATGGAATCTGCTTTATGCATCAGCTACCTTGGCTCTCCAGTGATTTCCATTAGAAAAAGGTGGTTTATTTGGTGTTTCAGGATGCCATCATTTTCTGTAGCCCGAACACAGGACAGATATTTCTAATACCTAGCAGATTACATCTAGACTGCTACTATATGAACAAGAACCTCAAAAAAACACTTGAATACAAAACTTCTTATCTGAATATAGTTTAACCACCTTTAATTACCTCTGAACACTGGAGCAAACCTCAGCTCATCAGACAGGAAATCTTAGACACAGTAGGTGAAGAAGGCATTCTGGATCCTAGGGAGCTCAGCCCCTGTACACCACACAGATGCAGCTGGATCAAGCCACACACTTCTGGCAACTAACACTGTTGCAAGTATCTACAAAAGGCATTAAAACGTAGTCCACTCTCCCCGAAAGGGCAGGGAAGAACTCAAAGCCTGTCTTCCCGAATTCTGCAATGCAGTGCTTATTTCCCTGCAGTTAAAATACCAAACTCAAATGAGCCAGTGTATTCTGTAAAATGCCTTCCTTTTGCCTTGGTGAGAGAAGCACTCTCACACGTACCTAAAATGAAAATTTGTATCTTGTTGCAACATATGCAGCTGAAGCTCTTTTGGTTACAATAAATCATAAATACATTTTAACTTGACAACTTTTGATTACATCTTTAAAGATCCAGCACTCAGAATTTCCACTGATATTTCAAAATACCATTTTGTTTTGAATAGAAATAAAAATTTGAAAGATTTAAATTTTCGCAGAAATGCTGAAATTACTTTGGATTAATTTAAAAACTATATTGGTAAAACAGTGTTTTCCTCTCTACTGACTTTAAAAATAGTTTGAAACTGTAGTTTATATGATGCATTATATAAACAGAAAGTAATTTTGAAATTAAAATACTCCATACCTATGGAGTACTGCCAACCCAAATTCGGTTTTTGGGGAAAACCACCCACAAAAAACCAAACAAAAAACCAATCAAACAAAAACTGATTGAAAATATTTCAGCTATTTTTAGCTCAATCACTAATTCAACTTTCAGTCAATTCTATCAGTTTTTAAATAATCCAATTTGACGAATATTGGGAACTAGCATGACCTGGCAGGGAGCAGCGATCTTGAAATACAGCTACTAATAAAAAAATAATGTTAGATAATTAAGTTGTTGCTTTAGTAGAACTAGACCTACTAACTGTGCATGTATTAAACATTTAAGTAGTGAGTTAAGAAAACCCCAGTAGAAAAAAATAATAATTTTTCAAAAACTTTACATTACACTCCATAAAATTAAGGAAAATAGGACTGAGCAAACTGATCTCTATAAAGAGCTCTAATCACACAATTATATTATCTTTTTGAAGCTGTGTATCATGTATTTTGTAGAGCTAATCTACACTTCCTTACTCTCTCTAGAGATGCACACTCAGAGCAGTCTACATACATTCACCACATTTCCCCATTAATAAAAACAACTCATTATCTTAATACGAAACAAGGCAAGTTTAAAAAAAAAAAAAAAAAGATACCCCCAAAATCCAGCCTAAAAGCAAACACATTTTTGTACAGAAAACTTTGAAGTTTCTATAGGTATACATGACATACTGTCCTGAATCTACTTTTTCCAGAAAGTCTGCAAAGGAAAAGCAGGAATGCTTTTCACATAAACCTAGAAAAGCATGTAGAAATCTGTTATCATAAGTGCTTTGCAAATAGTTCCTGAATAAGAATAAAAATGTAGTGGAGGAGTACACAGAATTGCTCTAAAGAAAAATGATGGGTAGATATTTAAAGTGTTTTAAAAATATTTGTCAGCATTTGTGGACAGACAAGCCAAAATATACAAGATGAAATCCTGGCCCACTGACTTCATCCACAAATTATCTTTCAGACAGATTAGGTAGTCATAGGACCTTGACTTGTTGAAGTCAATTCAACTTTTGAAGATTAATGGAATCTTTTCAGGCTGGAAGGAAAAGGTTTCACTAGAAGGAATGAACAAGAGTAAGAAAGGGAGATCATGGCCAGAGCAACTCCAAAAAGTAGGTCCTTCACAACAGAGGAAACTATTAAAACTCATTGGAAAGAGGAGCTTATCTGGGGCTGGAGATCAGGGTCTGGACTCAGCCTTCGTGTCTCTTCCACCTCATCCACCCCCTTTTTCCTCAGAAGAGAAAGAGAAGGGCTGGCTGGAGCCCACCATTTCCTCAAGGGATGAATTTCCCCCCCCAGGGCTTGAACACAGCCAATTACTTTAACTCTGCTAATACCCTTGGTGAAGAGAAGGAAGACCTCACACATGGCCAAACACTTGAAACACTTTCTGTATCAGTGTGGCCAGTAGTACAGTTCGCCCAAAGGAGACCCCATCCCTATTTTGAGGTTCAGCTACCCTGGTACATTGGGAACTTTGCTGTTGAAATGCTGGAGACTATAGTAAGGGAAAAGTTTATAAACGACAGGAAGATGAAGCTGGCTTTTCTAGTTCTAACATCCCATGATAAACGCTTAAATAAAAATTCACTTTGAATTCTCGAGCAGGAAAAGTACCACTAGGACTGATAATACAAAACATTTCCTGCAACATGCAGCACTCACTGCTACATAAGGTTATTAAGCTAAACACTATAACTGGATTATTTTATTAGTGTCTGGATGATGGTGTGACCTTAACAGGATTTTTTCTGCAGTTGTGGTCCCAAGGGGATGTTTCAAATAATCAAACCTCCTATCATACCGTGTCACCTAATTGTCCACAGGTGTTAGAAAAGAATCCTTCCTGTCCTTTTCCCTAGCCAATGCTGCTGCACAGTCTGCAACTTAGTTTTAAGATGTCCTTTAAATCACCGTGCAATGGCCTTTGGTAGAGACAGCAGGGGACTGGGCCGTATAGACCACCGACCTAATCTTTGCTGAATACACGTCAGCATGTTCATGAGTTTGTATGGACCTATTTGATATCCTCGCAACTCCACCTGTGCTCAATGCCTCTAAGAGCAGGATTTCTCCTCCATTACCTCCATTCCATTACACATTCATACAAAACTCAGTTCTCTGGGCCTTACTGTTGTGACTCCTTGGGTACATACTATCAATTACATCGTAAGATATTCCAGTATCTTGAGGAGAGAATATCATCTCTTTGCCCTCAGCATCTGACAACTGATAAATCCACCACTTAATCAGCCTAAATACCACTGTATTCTGATAAATGGAATGAATTTTTTAAAAGTAAGGTATTGCTCAACGAAGCCTCAAATTTCAAAATTACTCCTTAAATCACTGAGAGAGTAAGCGTTAAGTAGTCCCAGAACTTGCAGGATCTCACCTTCCTTACAGTACCATTCAGGCACACAGGGAAGGCATAAAGGTGCAGAACTGTAACCGCCTTTAACAAATGGCACTGTGGAAGTGTCCAAACAAGCACCAAAACCGCTGCATGGGATTGGTGGTGTTTCTATTCATCTGCCATAGACACAGTCTGAATAGTTTTCTTGCAGTTCTCTATCAGTGCTCTTCATTGCTCACCTGGAAAAATTCTACTGCTATTCCAGTCCTAAGCCTCTTCTGGCCAGAGATGGAAACTTGCCAAAACACGCAGGAGTACTGTGAATGAGGTGTGCTAAAGAGTCCTCTGGGACTACAAACTCATTTTTACATGAGGTCTGAGCAAGGGTGTGAACCCAGATGTCTAGAGATAGACTATTGCATTAACCTACTGTGCCATTTGTCTGCATTCATAACAAACTCACACTGTATCTCATGGACAAGGCTACACTTCTTTTCAGCCACACAGTGACAAAAGAAATGCTATAATATTAATTTGCAGCAAAAAAAAAAGTCCCTTGTGGAGCCATCTTCTGCACTGACAGAAGATGCATGCTTTTCCACTGACACCACAGGGAACAGTCATCAGATGTCAAGGGGGATTTTTCAAAAGCCTTCAGAGACCTAATTAGACTGCCACTGCAGCCAGTGATAAAATTCCTGTTGCCTTTAGAGGAACAGGAACAGAGGTGGGCCTTTGCTGGGCTCTGTCAAAGCTTCTGTTCTCTCACCCATGTGTTATGCCACAGCTCAGACTCTGTTTCCCTGTGGTCATTTGGACCTGGTCCATAACCTGGTCCTATATGTCATCTGTTTTTCCAGTCTGGTTTAGAAAAGAAGATCATTGAAATGACACTGAACAAACTGATGGCAAAGATAAAAACAACAGTAAAAACTGCCACTAAAGATCAATCTTTCAGTGCACGATGGAAGGGAAATCTGAGAGCTGTAAAGATTTTTAAGATACTGCTCTAAACAATGTGGAGATTGTTGGTTGAGCATTCCTAGTTTAACACCCTTATTGTGACCAACCAATAAATATATTTATCCAGTGGATCCATTGCTGTGAAATTAAAAAAGAATAGGGTTGGGTTTGGGGTATTTTTTCCAATTTCAGTCCATGATAAATTCCTCTTTATTTTACTAGCTCTCTCACATTGTATTAACGGAACTTTATGAAGTGTTTGCCAGGCCAAAGGCTAATCTAATTACACAGACTTTTCTGGATCAGATCCATTTGTTACAGACTATTTCAATGACTTGGCTTCTGTCTGTGCATGTTGGTGTCTACACAAAATGATAAAATCAATGTTCTCTCCCCCAAGCTGTGAGTTTCAATACTTTTACACAGCCTTCTCAAAAGGTTCCAAATGTATTTTAAAAAGGAAGGGAAAAAAAAAAAAAAAAGAAAGAAATGGAGGTCATTTTTTAGCGCGAGTTCCTTGGAGATGATCATTTACACTGCAAAATTATTGTGTATCAAATAAATATCTTTCTCCCCAGTAAAGTCTTTAAAAACGTCTGTGCTCATTAAGACAGAGATATAACTTCCTTTTCTCTCCTCACTCTTCCTCCTTTCTCTGATTCCCAGCTGCTGAAATCATGACTGTTCTGTAACAGAGCCAAATTTACAGCTGATGGGGAAGACTGGTTTATGCAGTGAAGGACTGCAAGTGTGTGCTCAGGTAGTCATAAGAAAACTCACATGGTTATAATGTACCTCTTGAGAGTGTAAAATGTCTGTTGAGGGAGAAAAAAACAGATGTCTGGTGAGATTCATCATTCTCCTGCTCCAGTGCATGAAACTTCATGTGCCGAGTCACATACCAGCACATCGTACGCATGGGACAGCTGCACGTCCACAGGCGTGGTGTAAGAGCCCCAGAGCTAGCCCGTGAAACATGAAGTGCTTCAGTCACACCTCTCCTCCTCGGCCCAACACACCGGGCACAGCCAGCTAACACATCAGCCAGCAGGCCAGAAAGCAGGAAGGAGGCTTCACCAGGCTTTAAAACTAGGAGATGCAGTCTTGGCCGTAGGGGAGCTTGAGATGTGGTTCAGCTGCACTGTCCCATATGCATCACATGAGACTTGACAACCTGCTTAAACCTTAAACGCCATTAAAATTGTTTGGCACATCGCTGGCCCTGCAACCATGTGAAGGTGCTCCCTGACCAGCTGTTGGTCCTCCCAAAGTGGGGAAAGTCTGTGGAATTCCTAAATATGAGCAAGCCTGGTTTTCTGGAAAGAACACCAACTTTTGAAGGGTTCAGCCAATCGCACATACTGAAAATCCTGACAACCCAAACACAAGCTATGTAAGTCATCTTCTGAGGTTCTTGAGAATATATTAGCTATTATACACTAAACATTTCCCCATCCTCATTTCAGGCCTTAACCTTGATGGGCAGTCTTCTGCTTTGTTACAAGGGAACTTCAGTGAAGCTATTAATCCACCAGCCTGCCTGTATTCTAGTAAAGTAACTTACTACTGCTCCTCCTGTTCAGTCTCTCCTTCTGTCTCTACTTGTCTCTTGCCCTCCAACCCCTAATCATTTTGCTATAAATGTGATGACCAAAAGGGGTAGAAGAGAGCAAAGGTGACATTACCAGGAAGCAGTGTGGTTATTGGTTAAAGAACACGATGACATCTAGGGAAGGGTGAAAGTACAGACTGCTGAAGAACTTGTCTTCTACTACTGTCACCTTTAATAACTTTCATTGTGTTTTTTGTTAAAATATGAAAATGAAACTATTCATTTCAGATGGCCGCTGCCAGTCTGTCTGCCTCTCAGCCTTGGAGAGCAGTTTGATTTCTGTATTTCTCTGCAGCAGCATGACAAAGTCATTGAGCTGCTGAATCCAATATTCATGTAACACCCAGAATGTAAGGGGCTCCCAAGGTAGAGCAGCGTATCTGGGAAATCTGTATTTCCACCAGACAGCCCCAGATGGGATCTCTGTGCCAAAGACATGCCATGAGCGAAGGAAATGCTGCAGGAGCATGCACCGCTCCAAAGGCTCTCAGGCAAAAGCACTGGCTGCCAGTGGGGCCACTTACAGCACAAAAGAGCAGCCCTGCAGGTGTTCAGCTCTTACAACTGAGAACCAAAGAGAGTGCAAACATGCATGGAAGGTCAGGAGCCACCTGGAGCTCCTGTTATCCCTCACACCATTCCTGTATGAAGCGAAGCACATGGGGGACTGAGAATGGGGCACAGTACCACCCATCTGCAAACTTTCCAGTCTAAGCAAGGGAAAGGAGCAATCTGTGCTTCATTTCTGGTAATGTTCAAACTACTTCTCATCCAAGCCACAAGGCATATGCATCCAGCCCCAGGGTTCCAGCAAAAGCCCTGCACAGGTGTCCCCAGGCACCATTCAACTAACAGATTTTTAAAGTTTACATGACTTTGAACTCCATAAAGCTAAAAAGTGTTTTCTGAGAAGCCATAGCGTACACACAAGAGAAACCAAAATGTTCTAATTAAAGGACTTCCCTTGTTATCAGAGGGTATTGGATTAGTGCAAACCACATCAGAGGAAACTAGTTAATCCATGTTTGATTGATTTGTACACTGGGGAGGCCAAAAGATTTTAGCAGTCACTATTATTTACAGCAGCTATAATATCCTGTCAGTTTAATGACAGAAAATCCAGCATTACTTTTTTGGCTGAATGATGAGGGGTTTCTTCTTTTGATATGTACACATTTCTAACCATCTGACTTCTAAACCAATATTATAAATATAGTTTGATTTGTGATGTTAACTTCAGTAAAATCCATGACACATGAAATAGCTGTGCTGATAACCTCCAGAGTGCTGCAAATAGGAACATGATGTAACAGCCCTGGTAAGTAATTTCAGAAGTACTTTTAATTCCACATGACAACTGTTCTCTTGATGGACTAGTGGTCTGGGAGACGCCAAGATTTGTCTGGATTATTCTCTAGGATTACTAGTGTGCATCCTGACATAACATCTACTGTTCTGTTCAACAGAAAAGTATGAGAACTCAGTCATGTCCCACTGTGTGCATAAGCCAGACAGCCTATTCAGCTTTTGCATCGCTTTCTGGGCAAACATGTTAATAAATAAGGAGCATACCTTTAAACACACACTTTGTTAAAGCGAAAACGGGGTTCTTCATATATGGTCCCAAAGTGTCCAAATTCCAGGTGGGTCGTTTCTGGCCTTTTTCTTCTTTAGCACACTGTTTAGACAAAGAAGCATCTGTATGCTTCACTAACACTCACGTTGTACTAACTCTAGGCTTGAACTTTCAGCCTAGGTGATATTTTTCCCCTTTTCTAAATGAATGCCTTGTTCAACACATTGTTGATACAGAGCTGAAGAGAGGTATATTATACCATAAGGGACCAGTTTACATACAGCAATATACTTTTTTTTTATTAATGCAATCCATCATTTACCTTATCCTCTCTGTGAACAAAACAAAAGGATCAAATTTATATGTAACTGCCCAACACAGAGATTTTTGTAAGGCTTGTTTATGAAAAGAGAAACCAGTGTGGGAGTAAAATGTAATTCATAACATATAAATACTTCCTAAAGGTACAATAAAGATCATGGCATCAGCAGAAATAAAAAACATTATGGGAGAAATGGTAGCAGACCCTCACATTAGAATGCAGCAGCGAGAGGCCAGGAAGGGAGGGTAAGGGGGAGCTGGTAGCCGCACTCTGGCCCACACAGACCGAGCAGCAGCATTAGCCGAGCAGGAGGGAAGAGAATGTGAAGCTTCTGTCTCTGTTAAGTCAGTTAAAATGCTGTTTCTAGCAAGTAATATCTCAAATATCAGCTAATACAGACATTTGATATTGCAGTAATGGCATCTGGACAAATTACAGGTTTTTTGTATGCCTCTTTTCACATAACTAGAGTGAAACCAAGTACTTGTCTAATTCTCGTATCTATAAAGAAAATAAAGACATGATGAATTAGGTGCAAGTTCCTAAGATTTTAGGCACCAGACCTTTAGCAGATGTAAATAAGCACCGACCAGCAGAGCTGCTCTCACAGAGCTCTGCCCTGATCTACTCGATCATTGTCTTCTACTGCGGCTGAGGCATCCTCCTCCCCTTTTATAACTGAGTAAGGTCAGCAGGACAGCTGAGGAAAGCTGCATGGGATGAAGACAGACTGGTGCAAGAGGAAAAGATGGATTCCAAAAAACAGAGACAACAGAGAAGGCAGCCCCGAGACGAACATGGGGGGATGAAAAAGTGGCACTGAGAAAGACGATGTGGATGGACCATATTCCTGGAAGCAGAGACATAAGGCAATGAGGGGCAAGCTGCAGTCAGGGCTGTATTCTGCAGAGTACGAGTGGTATTGCAGTCCAGAAAACTAGACACAGCTAGTAAAAGGGCAGGCTGGAACAGTTAAATATCACAGTCATTAATGAACTGAAATTAGAATATAAATCCTTTTGGATCTGTCACCTATTGTCATAACGATGCCCTGCCTCTTCATTTCACTGCTTATGAGACTGTAAGCAATTCGAACAAGAGCCCTTGCCACCATGAAATATATCAGAAGGTACACAGATCAGAAGACCAGCACATCACAAATTACGTACTTGTGGTGCAGCTACTATAAAGAGTGCAAGAAATGCAATGGAATATAACTTTTTTGGCAGCCATTGTCAGTTAACAACAGAAATAAGAAAGACAAAAAGCAAGAAAACTAGAGGGCAAGAGGCTGCAGTTGCCACAGACAAAATTTCTGTATCAGAAATGGAATGAAAGAAGACAGTGCCCTATTTCACTTCATCAGGAGGTGATCACTTCTTTTGTTACTGGTATAACAACAAGCAGTCCTCTCTGTGAACATTTGGTTCTGTTCTGTTTTCATGTACTCTGGGTCTCCCAAACCTGTTGGTCCTGTAGAAACAAGCCTTCTGAGAAAATAAGCAGAGAGTTTAGGGAAACAGTGACACTTTCTACAGCAGCAGAAACTGCTATTGAATTCCAGCTTTGTAGCACTGCTGTACTGTGGGCTGGCAGCTCTCAGAAAGAGAAGCCTCTAGGTCTGGGGCTTGTAAGCAATTTGCCACACTTGTCATCCTTGTTGTATAAAAGCCTTTCCTGGAGCACATTGTTCTAACAAAATTATCCACTGCAAAGGCCAGCAGCACGTACATCGTGTCTCAATCAAGGCTGTATAAAGAGGAAAGTCAACCATGCATGTCTATCATTTAGACGATTAGCCTTTCTGACTGCAGATGTTATTCTAAAAGGCTAGTCCTCAGAAGCACCTAATTTCTCAGTTGGAAATTATTTCTCTTTGTCTGTCAGAAGCACATCGCAATTGAATGTCCACTGAGAACAATATTCAGTGGCTTAAGGCAGAATCAATGCAAATACATCAGAAGCACCTTGCAACCTCTCTATAACAAGCCAAAAAAATAAATTGGGTATTTGTGATATGGAGTAGCTCAAAACAACAACAGAGGAGATGATCACAGCGCACTAGTCCTCTTGCACCTCCATTTACACTTTTGATACTACTCCTGTCAATCTCCTTCACTTAGCCTGTATTCCCTCTGCACCTCATCAGCTGTATTAACTACAATTATTTTTAAAAATGAAAAAAAGCTTACACGGTCAAAAGAAAAGGAAGAATTCTTTCCAAAGAACTCTTCATAATCACAATACACTACTTTAATCTCTGAACTGTATCCTGTATCTGATTTATGCTAAATTACACCACTTTCTATTATCAGTTAAGTTTTTTAGTATTGTCTCATCCGCTTGTGCTCCGTGGTCATTCAAAGGAAAGAAAACTCCTGAACCACAGGTGACATCCTTACAGATCCAAAAATACAGGGGTCTGATGAATATAACTGATAAAATAAAGCAATTTACACAACATGATAAAAATTATTGCTTAGTCTGCAATAATGACTTAACTACCACCTTCCGTGCTTTCTGCAAAGCGAAAGTTCTGAGCCAGGCACGGTCTAAGAATTTCCAGTTCATTCTTACTTTCCTTCCTTCATTCTTTTGTGACATTTTTAACATCTACTCAAAAGAAATTCTTCAAAGGGACCAGATCTGAACCATGACGACAAAGGCATGTCTAGCTGGAGCTGGGAGTAATACTAGAGCTTTTTTCAGTCTGAATTGGAAGGAAGGTTCACTTCTTTCCCTGTCTTATCTCTAAGATCAGTAAAACACAGACAAATTGGCTTCTCAATAGGGGAAAAAAGCACAAGAAAAAAGCATTTTTATACTACAGGATTGCAACAGCCTTTACTTTCAAGCTTAACTAAATACCAACAAATGCAAATCAACATCTCACTTAATATGAAGCTCTTCTTGCCAGTCTATAATTCTCCTCCTCCTTCCTCCTCCTCCTCCCCTGTACTCTTGAACTTGATGTGGTCTCTGGCAGCTATTTGGTTTCTGTAAATTAAAAGGCACCACTGCATGACAGAGGTGTTTTTGTTTGACTCTGCATGCACAGGCTGGGATGTGAACCGAAGGCATGATTGCTAGGACAGCCTGCCCGACATGCATAAATCAAGACTTATTTTTATAATTTTTTTTCAATGAAGTGAATTAAAAACTACAGAAGATGCCATGTTGACAATTTTGGGGGCCAATGTCTTTCTCTAAACAGAGCAGGTACTGCATAAACTGTATCCAGATCAGTTTACCTATTAACATACCTCAGCTCTGTTTGACTAGGGCCATTTCAAGGGGTGAGAAGATTGTTTAGTGTCTGTGCCTGTTTAATCTTGGGCTCCCAGTCAAGGCTGCTAATTCACATACTGGTTTTTCTGATCTATTTGTCTGTTCACTGAGAGACCACCAACAGCCTTCCCTTCACTGCTCTGAATCTCTAGCTGTCTGGATTTTGAAAATACCAGGTCCTAAAACTCTTTTAAGAACGTATCTTTCCATTCTGTTTCCATTCTGGGATATAATGCAAACTATTAAAATAAAACAGGCTCCCAGAATCTCTGAAAAAATTGATTTCTCCAGCATAACATCTCTCTGGGGATCCAAAGAACAGAATTCCTGCAAATCCCTGCAAATCCCCACACAGGCGAAAGCAGTTGCTGCAGGGTCCCCTGCCCACTGTTCTAAATAATGTTTGATCTCCAGTTACCACACGTGTTGCTGTTCTTTGTGGTGTTACTGAGTGGGTACAGGGGCAGCAGATCTGCAAACATCCCCCTTTTTTTTGCCAGGCAAAAGCAAGGTACAATTTACCTTTCCATTCTTAAAATCCCAGCAGCAGGAACACACAGTGTTCAGGAAACAACCATTTTAATTCAGCAGTTGCCTTCTGCTTGTGAGAGTTATAGCTGAATTTGGCTTATATAGTTTCAGCAAGCAGTTATTCTTAAAGAGCCTTACATCCTTTTGCCGTCCATTCGGAAGCCTGTTCAGATATCTAGTCCCAAATAAATTCAATTCAGATGGTAACATTTACATGGCAAATACTCAGCTCAGTTTCTGATTCAGACCTTAGTTACATGTTGTGTTTACATAATTTGCTAAAACATGGCTCATTATGAGGTACGAAAGGTCAGTCTCCAGAAAGTATCAAAATTAATTACCAGCCTTTAACTATTCACACTTTGAGTTTCTTATCAGCTGGAGTTTGAAAAACCATTATAAATTTGGACTTGAATCATTTACTTCAAAACAAGTAAGCATGTTGCAATGTAAAGCTGTGCACATTTTGTCTCTGCCGGTTAGGAGGAGGATGCTAATTCTCCTCCAAGGAGATGAACGAGGGCTATGGGTGGGCAGCAGGGCTGTAAGATTAAGGTGTCGGGGACAAGGGAGGGAGAAAGCATGTCACCGCAGCTTTGCTTTATCTGTCTTGTCAGGTCATTTGATCCCGGACTAAGTAATGGACATTAGTAGTGTATTTTTGAAAAGATTTCCAAGGGGGCCAGAGGATTTGGTGAATATTCTACTATCTCACAGCAGTAAAAGAACCTAAAAATAAAGGAGAAAAAAAAGGATTGGACTGTGAGGGAGAAAGTTAAACAGAAGTGGAAGGATGCTTCAAAGAGGTAAAGATAGATGTAACTTGCAGAGAAAGGAAAGCTGAGCTTGGTCCAGAGTCTGGTATTTTAAACTCCCTTGCTAAGTAAAACATATCCTTTCTATCCATGTTTCCATATGCTCTAATACTACCCTGTAGGAGAAACAGATTAATATAAATCATTGTGTAACCCATAAAAAACCCCAGAAAATCACAAAAATCACACTGAGATGCAAAAGGTTTCCTATGAAAACTCTTACAGCCTAGAAGGTGCTTTCAGCTCTTACAAACCTTCCTTGAAAAACTGAGGGGGAAAAATACAAATGCAAGGCAGGCACCCACCTTGTATATTTTCTGTCTAGACAGTAACCGGGAAATCTGTAAGAAAATATTAATAGCCTGCCTCTGTGGTGCTCTTTGCAGACCTGTTTAGTCCCCCAACGAAATCTCCACAGTCTAGCCCTGAGAGACAGTGGATGCCGACAATGCCTTAAAACAAGGATTGTCTCATTAATCATTGTTTTGTGATTATTGACTGAGAATCCAGTGAAGGGAGACCCAGACATATCAGAAGAGCAGTTTCAATTTTTATGCTTTTGCATGTCTTTCCTTTTTCATTTTGTCTCCCTTTAGATGCAACAGCAAAGTAAACCATTTACTGATGGATATGTAAATCACATGAGGAAGAAAAAAATGCCTTCCTGAATGAGAAGGAATGTTGACATTTAAGATGCCGTGCTCTGTCTGGAAGAGGCACAGGTAGAAGGATTATAGATTCAGGGGAGAGGCCACCTGATGGGGCAGTGATGGTGAGAAGAGCATCCCACCTAATGGAGGTGCAAAACGGAGATAAACAAGTGACATCAGTGGCAGTTAGGGACAGTAAGATGCACATCAGAGACATGGATAGGTAGATGGAAAACATTTATGAATCATTTCCGGGGAGGAAACAAAAGGGAGATAATCTGGACTTGGACTGATAGGCTTAATAGCATGACAGCAGGGTCATGGGTAATAAATACCATGGATACATGTATCACGGACACTCAGTTTGTTGGCAGGTTCTGTAAAAAGGCGCATGAACCCTGAAAGTTTCACCACCCACGTGAATCCATGTGCTCTGAGTGTTTCAGCTGACTAGTTCACAAGATTAAAATGTTCCACACACTGCTTTTGTCAAAAGCAAGCACAGGTAAATGGAGTCTGCCCACTTCTTATTTGGCCAGTGTAGTTCACCTACTTTCACTGCTTCACCTTCGGCATGAAGCTGGTGAATTCACCTACTGCTATGTTCATCACTGATGCTGTAATCTATACCATTTACATTAGTGGAGGTACAACTTGAATGATGAAGAGTGACCAGCCAACAGTGTACCACTCTGTTTCAGAAGTTAACAATCAAACTGTGCTGAACGCTTACAATACTAAAGACATGCACAGAAAAGTTCAGGATCAGTGTGCAAATAATACATCCTGTTGTCTTTGCCACCCCACCCTGCCCCACCAACTTCTCTCTCATCCCCTCCCCTCCAAAGGACAGACTTCCTTTTATCTCCTGTTACCGAACAAGCCATTATTTAAGCAACAGCTTTCTCCACACTTTTCATCCGATAAATCATGGAGGATATCCCTGTGGCAACTAACTGTGATGACCTATTCTGTGCACTAGATTGAATTTTTCAGTAATAACGATATTACATGGACAAGCTTTTCAGACTACTAAAACCATCTTAAAAGCAGGATGACATATGATTTAGTGTCTCTGACACTGAGCTCCCATATTGCACATTTCACAAATGTTGCTTTCCAGAAAAATGGTGGGGTAATAGTTGTGCTGCAGTTCTTCACTAAGCTTCTGTTCCACCAGTGTATTGGGTGTTCAATCAAATGGGGTTCCTTTGATAGCCTTATCTCTCAGTGGGCCAGCATTGCTTGGATGGAGCTGTGTGAAATGGCTGCACATTGCAGTAGCTCCAATACCTATTTCATTGCAAGCAGAATTTGAGCGTCCTGAAAATTGCTTAGCAAATAGTACTTGAAATCAAAGTGACAGCATTCTCATGCCCTAAGTAAGGCACATTTTGTTACCCAGCAGGGGACCAAACAGTAGTTTTGAGTCATTATTTTAACTCTGCTGAAGGGCACCATGCAGAGGCCCCAGATCATGTAGAGCCCTGCCAGGTCAGTGGCTGACAGACACAGGCTGTGCAACAGAGCACTGGGGGGAGCACAATCATCCAGTGCCAGAGAACCAGATACTCAGGTTTCTCTTTGTCTAGCCCAGATATCACTCCTCAAGAGACTCGGGGACGCTGGCGATTTCATGCCGCTGCAATCTGGAAGGAGCTTACAAACCTCCAAGGAACACTGTGCATCAATTTGTCCCGAAGCCTGAATATTTGACACTTGTAATGTCTTGTCTGCCTTTGTATTGTGGGCTGGGAGTGGGAGGAGAAAATGATAAGAGGTTTATGTAGAGGAAGGCGAATAATCAAAATACACTTTTTATTCAGCATTATTAGTCCCTACTGAATTAGATGGATCAGCAAGAGACACTTTATTTCTTTGGAGATAAAAAAAACCAGTCTGAACTCTTGAGGAAATATTATGCCTATTAGTGTGTACGTAAAAGCCCTAGAAATAATGCTCACATGGATAAGATGAAGAATAAGAAAAAGATAAAGGCAAAATAACAAAGGCAAATTTCCCCCTATGTGCTGCTCTGCGATTAACTATTTGAAGCAATTCCTGATCCCCTTAATCTCAAGAACTCTGCTTATCTGCCTATCCAGTTATTTTTAATTTGTACTTCTACTATTACTGCTGCATTATTAATACACCATGATAAGACAGGAAATAGCTTGGTGGTGTTCTGTTTCAGCAGTGCCTCACATGGCATAATGGTCTTTACGATGAATAACTCCCTCCCATCTAAGGAGTTTCATGATCCCACCACTCGCGGAGTATGAGGCCCTGGGGGAATCCCACTTCCTCCTCTGCGTTGCTATTCCATTTCCCAAAAGCAGCCTGGGCCTCCTTGTGTTTATCACCTCTGCACGCGCTGTTATCAATCAGGGCGCATGCCTTCTCCTCCTCCTGTGTGGCCAGGCGATCCGCGCCCCTGGTGCCTCTGTCAGATCTCATGCCAGCACTTACCTTCGCACTGCTCCTCATAGTTGACAAAAATGCAACGTTTAAGGTATTTTCTTGGGGGTGGGTGGGGAAGGGAGGGTAGGTTTTCTAGCCACACTGCTTCCAGAATCTGGGCTTTGGTGCTGCAGCCGAGCTAGTCAAGAAGAGATTTCTATTGCAAATCAAGATTTGTATTCAGATAAAACTCCAGCAATACTAAATGGTGGAAAGAAGGGAGCAAGACATGAAAGCGAAGATAATCATGTCCACACTATACACTTTGAAATACTTATGTCATGTTTTCTGTGGGAAGAGGGGGCAGGGAAGAAAAGATCAAGAGCTTTAAGTTTTCCCACATCTATGTTTCTGTAATGCAGTATGTGATGCTGGAAAGGTTATTGTACAGCTTTCCTCCTGGCATTTTAATATACACCACATTTTGACACCACATCTTTTTCTAACTAAGTGTCTTTCCTTCAGTACAAACATTGTAAATTGAGCAGATCTGTGGAAAAATCCAGCAGCAATTAATATGGATGAGAGCAACTGGGATCTACAGAAATGCAACAGAGGCTCACAGATACCTAGAAAATGTAATGTAAAATGCTGCTATTTGTATGAGCATTTTCCATCACCTCACAGGAGAAAATAGATCACGCAATGTATAGGAGGACTGAGCTAAGCAAGAAGGAGGATATTATTTTTTATTAAAATCCATGAGAGGTTACAGGAAATGTCTTAAGGGAATGCTGAGTTCTCTTTCTTAAAAAAAAAATCTGCTAGTTCATAAATAAAAGGAAGTCTACAGCTAGTTAGTCTCACAATTTTTTCAGTAACTTGCTCAGAAACTCCATTATATAGCTTTTTCCTATATATGTCCACTGTATTGGTGGGGAGGCAGAAATGAATGCATTAATACACATACATGTATATACCTATATATGTTTCTAGACACAAATGTACGCACCATATGTACAGTGTGAATCACACATAGATCTACCCATCCACCCACCGCAGGTGCACCTACTCTCTCGCTTCTGAGTGCTACAGGAGAGGTTTTGAGGGTCCCATGCCTTAAAAATTATAACCTACCTTCTGTTTTTTTAAGATCTAACAGGTCAATGATTTCAAACTTTATTTTTATCTTTACTATATAGACAGATTCTTTCATAAAGAAAAATGGGAATATTAAATTATTGCTTTTATAGCTAGCATTTCATATCTCACTATCCAATGAAAGATCTTTTAACTGCTAGTCACTTTCACAGAAATATAGAAGAAAAAGTCTATTTACATTTGGACAATGAAATGGCATTTGGGTATCAGGAATGCAAATCCACTAATGAAATGTCTCCAAACCCCAAGCCACACTGCCTACCCTTCTGAGCAGGAGTCCTTGCTGGAAGTGATTCACAGGTCACCTTGCAGAGCATTAAGAATCTGGGCATCTGAGGTCAGAGGCTCTAATCTAGTGGGTGTACACATTGTGACCAGCTTTACAGATCCATCCTGGCAGGAGTACAGCTGAACAACTCCAGTCCTTAAATCAATAAAGATCAGTGCAACTTTCCTTTGTTTTGCGTCAGGCCAAATGTGCAAAGCCCTGCTTGGTCCTTTTCCTTGAAGGTCTGGCTGCTTTATGCTATCTGCTTGGTTGCATCAGGTCTGCTCAACCAGACCTAGGTGCCGTATAGTGAGCCTCTGATGTTTCTTAGACTGGAAAGCAGAGGATGCAGACTTCCATCTGGAAATGAGATGCAAGTATCGAGAACTTTCTGCAAGCATCTTGTTACTGTATCTCCTGGTAGCTGGTTTTCTCTTAGAGTTAAAAGTTCAGAGCAGAACACAAGAAGAGATTGTGTTCCTGCTCAGGGAGAGATTCATTTCACCTTACTTGAGCCAGCCAAGACGCAGATATCTCATTCTCAGGCAGCTGTTTAGGTTGCCTCTGTAACGAACTGAAAAAGAAAGGAACACCTGGTAGGCAAGTCAGCCCATCCTAATATATGTAGCACTTCATTCCTCCATGGGAGGAATTCATGTGACCAGATTAGATGGGAAGGATAACGATCAGTTCACTTAAGTCAACAACATGAATCGCAGCCTAAGGGAGTACAATAATGGTGGCACTAAAGAGTGAGGAAAAAGAGGGAGATAATGACTTGGAGTATGGGGATACAGGCTTCTCATAAAAGCACAAAAAATAGACAAGTGTCTCCAGAGATATAATCCCAAAAAAGGGTTTGATTCCTAAAGGAAAAGGCAAAAAAGGGGGAGACAGTGAATGAGAAGAGATATATCTAATAGTATTCTTAGCATTAAAATACAGTTCATGCTAGGCTCTTCCTCAGCTGAGCTGGTTATCTATTTAAGTCAATGTTGTACCGGAGAAATGAGGTAAAGCCCAGACCTTTAGGATAATGGAAAGCAGCTGAATCAAGAGGCTCAGCTGAATCGTTAGCCCATGATGTTACAGCAGTGCTATAGTGCAGCCTCCCACAGCATCACCATCCCACCTGCACCACTGAGCACTGCTCTTGGGCAGAGGAGCCAAACACAAAAGGAAAAGGCTGGGAGGAGAAGAGCTTTAGGAAGTTTTAAAGAAAAAAAAAAATGTAATAAGACCTATAGCTGAGTGCTTAAAGTACAGTGCCTGCAATTTGCATAAGATCTCGGAAAACTTACTATGATCCCACGTTTAGCAAACTATTCAACATTTAAATTCCTTCCTCAGCACTGTCTCAGAAACACCCTTGTAATTTTCAGTTTCTTTCATCTTGAGTTTCCCGATTTATATTAACCTCTTCTTTATGGATTTAAAAATGAACTTCATGGGGTGAGAGGTGTGGGCGAGAGGGCAGGGAAGAAGGGGACATGTCAAAAAGTACTACTGAAAGTCTAGGAAATGAAGCAGAAGTGATTAACTAGAATACCATAATGCCCCGAAATATCAATCGCTGTACAACCTAAACTGAACAGCAAAGGAAATAAAAATACAATAGCTCAGAAAAGTTTTAAGGAAAATAAAGTCTTAAAAACAATGAAGTTTTATATTCTATAAGAATCCAGTAATTTTCATTCAGATTGCATAACCTTGAATATTTAAGAGATTTTAAGAATGGCCACTGTACTGTCATACTATTTCAACAACATGAGAACATATTCACAGCATACTTACTAGGTGACCAACACTAAAGTCTTTGGTAGCTTCATTAGGCTGACAACATTGAAACAGTCAAATTAAATGACCCATGTGGGCCTTCCGTATAAGGCTCACAGCCAACCAGATCTCTACAAATTACAGTCATTCACGCCCCTAAGTGACTTCAATCAAGAAAACAGTCAACTAACTTAAAAGTTACAGATTGCTGGACATAAAATCATGTATCTGTAACAATGCAGAGGGCATTGTATAAATAAAGTCACTTGGGAATGTACAAAACCTAGTAGCACGAGCCTGAAGTGATTTGAGCAAGCTAATTTTCTTTTGATCCTCAATGTTTACAGGAAAATTCATCAAAACAGACCAAGGTAAACAATACAAAACTAGGATTTACAGCTTTTTCCCTGGGTGAAATATACTATAAAAGAATCACAGAAAGGATTGATTCTTCTAACACAGAAACAAGAAATGTTATCAAAGTGAGGTACAGCCTTTTTCATCTTTTATTTGACCAGTTCAATTCCACCTGGAAATCTCCTTCATCCACCTCTGAGTGCTCACAAGCTCACTCATACGCACAATTTCTGAATACATATAGGAAAACGTCACTAAGGGTAGGAACACTGGTTTTTGTATCCTTAGAGGCAAAAAAGGAATTTACAGAGCAACAGTCTCTTATTTGTACTGGCTATCACAATAGTTAGTTCTCAGGGTACAAGTCTTCCGTTATGACATATGTAAAGAGACACATTTTTTTCCAAAGCTAAGAGTTCAATTGAAGGACTATAAGTTACCCTCTATAAAAACCTCATTTTCTCTGTTGCTGTTTTCACACACACCCCTGCCCCAGTGAACAGAGAGATGTCTACTAGTGTGAAAAATGGCTTTATTTTATGGAAACTCAGCAGAGGCAAAGGAATGAGCATAAGAGAAAGATACCTTAGTATCATGCTTGACCACGCAGTGCCCAGATTGGCGGAGCGCTCCTAATACCATGCAGCAGAACTGCTCCATTTTGTGGAGTCAGATGTAAGGACAGCAATGGTATTCTGCCTTCAATTTTCCCATTTTGGATGTAAGCCTATTCCATGGTGTCCACCCCCACTTACCTGCCTGCATCTGTAATGCCCCAGGAAACCATCATGCTAGCATCAACTTGCCGCATGCTCCTCTCTCTGGGTTTTGCTCCTTACCAACTGACCTCAGGAATCCTATTATCAGGTATGACAGCTTGTCAGGTCAGGAACCTTGGACCCAATTCCTAAGCTTTTAACAGCTTGCAGGTGTGCCAAAACAGAGCCACTGCCCTGAAACTAGCTCATTAATAGGTAGGGGAAGACCTAATCTTCTTCTCCTAAAGGGGCTGGCTAGATTATATGGCAGAAATGCAGCCCTGCTTCTCCATGCAGGAATTCTCTCTTGCATGGTGTAAAGCTTAGGCAACAGGTCAGGTTTTCCCTTATCAGGCTTGGATGATATGTGCTCCTAGCTCCCACAGAGTAGCAGCTTCTGCACTTCACAAAGAGAAGAAACAGCAATTATTACCACTGCCTCAACTGTGGAAACACAACTGCATAGAAATTTCTTTAAAATAGATCTTTCTTTAAACCTCATAGCCGACCAGAAGGTAAGCTGACACACTCCTGGCATGCTTGGGTTGGTACTTCCACATCCAGGATAAGCTTTACTTTAAAGAAAGATGAACTAAATGTGCATAGAAAATATAACAGATGGAGGTAAGAGATTATAGTTTATGGCAATTCTTCCAACTTCTATTCATTTCACCTTTTTCTTAAGCCATCTTGAGGTATTAAAACTCCTTCCAGAAACGCCTTTCTAGCAGAAATCTAGCCAAAGAGCATGAAAGCCTCCACCAGGTCCAAACAGCACATTTGGTGAGCAAAATTCCAGTTCTCTGTCTGGAGGGCAAAGGGCCACCTGGATTTCATTCCAAGTGGAACTAACTATTTAATTTGTACAACAGTCATGTTGACAACAAAGATGAACACATATGTCTCCTTTAAATGCCTCAAAGGATATGTTCCTTCCCCCTCCTGTTTCAGTAACCATGGTAACTTTGGGCAAAACCAGCTTTCACCTCAGAAATTGTCTTCTGTGATAAAGGGTTTAAAATCACGTTTATCCTCTAACCATTAACTTTTTCCCCCTATACACCAGAGTGACGAAGGAGAGAGAACCTCTGCTTTACAAAGGAAAGAGAACCTCTTCTGATTCTCTCCAAAAAACCTCCAAGACTGATAGCAGTGAAGTGCAATACACAACATATTTTGCAAATTGTGCTTGGTGTTTTGCTGATCTTAACACAGGTTTTCATAAACACCTGCTTAATGTATTCCATAATGTTAACCAAAAAATCCTCACATCTACCAATCAGCTAGTCAAAAAGAAAACTGTGATAATAGAAAAGGAGGTTTCCTGTATCTTTTGGACTTAAGATGTGCATCTATTTTATTCCCTTCAACTCTGCAAATCACCTAAGTCTGAGAATGTCTCTTTAGTTTACACTGCACTGATACAAAGAGTTGACACGGCTCTCGAAAACATCTTTTGACAAAGACTATTCAAATCGCGATTCATACAGGCTATAGCCAACAGAATACTTACTCATTACTAACACACTTCATGAACTGTTATACCTTCAATTAAAACATGTCAAGGCCAGTGTAATAATTGTTGCCCTACTTAGTGCAAAGTCCAGTAAACTATTGGCAGTGGATAGCTGAAATACTAGCAGTCTGCAAACCCAAAGCACTGGCATACAGTTCTGTCCCCCTCCAAAGACAGTTCTGATTCCACTCAGAAACTTGAACTGCTTGGGCAGTAGGGCTTTCTTCACTGTTGCTTTTGGTAGGGGTACATATAAACAAGAATTGGCACAGGAGTATAAGCAGGGACTTGAACATACATCAGTGCTGTACGACAAAGAAATGACCTTAAAACGAGGAAAGAGTGAGACATTGAAGTCCTAGCTGAAAGGAGCTGGTATAGTAAGAAGGAAATTTGCCTTTGGTTGTCTGTCTCTATCAGCATTCAAGATTTTGCATTTCCTTGCAAAGGAACTGAATTGCACTAACAATACCTGATCCATTCCCTTCATAATCTCTTTACCTAACCGGAAAAAATCTGCAAAGTGCTGCATCTTGACGAGCCACTTGGATCAAAAGGATACTAGCATGTTATATGATCAATATACAAAATGAGATGGTATGATAGGAGACCATCTTCTGATTTTTAACAATGATACTACCATTGCCTTCTTTAGACATAAGAAACTGCCCATTAACAATCAGTTGTATTCTGCCTTTGCGGATCTCCTGCCTCTGACGAGGCAAGGAGTATCACACTTCTCCCCACAAAAATGTGTTCTCCTTCACCAAACAATATACTCACCAGCTAGCCTTTACGGTGGGAACCTTCAGTGGGGCTTGGGGAATTGGGTACCAGCTCCCAGTGACATTCACAAAAAGTCAAATGATTTACACAGAAGAGTGCCTCTGAAAATCCTCCACTGTTGGCCATTTGGCCATGGCTCAACTCCCATTCACGGCCCTTCCCAGCCAGGCTCCGTGCTCAGCCCCTGCCAGGAGATCCGCTCACGCATTTCTCACTCACTTACTACACTCTCAAAAACCCCTCTCTGTGCTGCTTCCTACCCTGCCCTACGTATTTGGAAAGGGCTCCTCAGGAGCATCTGCAGCATAACCTATTACTCTGCCTTCAAAGATTTTAATAATGTCCTCTTCTACAACACCTACCAAAGCTTGACAAGGGATATCTAATATTAGACTGCTGATAGGTTGAGGACACCGCTATCAAGATGACCAATAATACCTCATTGTCTCTTCTCACTTCTTGTCTCTCTGTCTGTCTGGTCTTCCTCCCTACACTGAGATCATAAGTGCTCTGGGAGAGAAACAGCTGGGTTTTTTCTGAATTTATACATAATTTAGCAAAATGGGGCTAGGCTCTGCAAACAGGAGTCCTGGTGCTACAGAAAAATAAAAAGTAAACACAGTATGACGAATTACAGTGCATTTTGCTAATAGATTGAAACCACTACCTGAAGAAGGTTCGATGATGACTTGTTTCTTCATGGTAGAAACCTTTTGCATAGAGGTGATTTTAATGCACAAACATTGCTATTTTATCTTGAGATTAATTACCAACAAACAAAAGTTGACACAAAAAAAATAATATATAAGGAAAAGTAAACTAATCTCTGCCCAAATATAACAAATACCTCTTAAAGACAGAGTTTTTTAAGACTACACACAGAAAAATAATAAATGAAAGAAAGCACAGAGACCACATCCATTCATTCTAAACCCTGTGCCACCTGAAAACAACCTATTCATTAAGGCTGGCAGAAAATTTTTCATTCAAGCTGTTTCTCATGTGTAACATGGAATTCAGCAAAAGAACATCTTTCACAAAAAGAACATTCCAGATTTTCATCAAAAGTATTGGTTTAGTTTTGGTTTTGTTTGACAGAAAATGGAAGGGGAGGGGCAGGGGGAAGAGGGAGGGAAACAGACTGGGGAGCAAATCGAAGCAAACCTTACTAGAATGCCCTTCTAGTAGTTAATCTGAGTGCAGGCATGGAATAATTCATTATTTCTACCTGGAAAGTCTTTTTTGGTCTGTTTCTTGGCTCGCTGTCAGAAAGAATAAAGCAGACTTAAGGGATATGTTCCAGAAAACAATGGGACTTGGGGAAACTGCACATACACTCATCCAGGACAGTGACGCGCTCTCTGTGTGTAAACCCAGTGAAAGCAATCTGCCACACTCAGAATACAAAGATTCAAAGACAGCAGAGAGAAGGAAAAGCGATGCTTAAGCTGTGGCAGTTTATGGCGCAGGACTGTTGCTCGGCCCAAAAGAAAACTCTCTGCTCTCAGCAAACGTGGGGATGCCACACCACCACCCAGGATCAGCCCCCTCTGCCAGCAAATGCAAACCCAAAGCACATGTGCATGTCATGACCTATGCAAGCACCACTGTTAATATATTTGCAGCACGGTCACAAACCTTTTATCTTACTTCTGGAAGAGCTTTTTGGAAATAAGTACAACAATGAATTTGATCCTTTACTACTTCATTTCACTTTGACACTGCTGTATTTCTGCTAGGGTCAATGGTGCAACTAACATCGAAGTAAAATGGTGATTATGCAGTCCCAACATTTCATTATTGATATCATCTTCCCCCTTCCGTGAAGCTGAACTTCAGCTTTCAAATAATATTTCTTCCTAATTCTTGACTGGTACAGTTTGATTTGCAAGGCCTTTCATAAGAAAAGGTGTGAAGCATGCAACCCAAATATATACTCTCCAATTCTCTTCTCTCTGTCTGTTTAGACTCTTCAGTTGCGCTCATATCCATACTAACTGAGCTGCTAATTAACTTCTAAATATGTTGTTGATGGGCAAATCTTCCTAGTTTAACTCACAAAAATTATATTCCTGCACATGACAGCTGAGAAACTCTACAATTTTAAATAAATCATTGTCATAAATTTTGCAATGAGAAGTAGAATCTTTGACATTTCTCATACAAGTGAAAATACAAAATGGCAGCTGTTTGGTGGCAAGTTCATTTTAGAAAACTGTGAAATGAAATCTAACCTCAAAGTCTAAGCTTTGAAGTACCTGACTTCCTATGCTGCAGCGTCTGGATACCCCCTACCCTGGCAAACTGACAGCTCCCAAGTTGACACCAAGCCAGAAACACCCCGCGTCTGTGCCAGGGCTCCCGGCCCTGTAGCGCAGAGCCTGCCTTCCGGCAAGCCCGTCCCGGGGGCTCTGTGTGCAGCTGGCCCCGGGGCTCTCCGCAATCCAGAAGCCTTGGCAATGGCCAGCCTTCCCTTTCTGGTGAACCAGATTTTCCAGTAACAAACTGTCATGCTAGAAATTGCCCAGCCCACTCAAAGCCAAAGTGAAAGAGAGTTTTATCACACTGGGATTGCTGGTAAAACGCTATTTAAACACAAACCAGAAAAAAACCTAAGTGACTGAAAAGAACGTTTAGCTTCGCTGAACCTGCTTTCTCCACATGCATCCACATTTTGTAAATTTGTACCCTTACAGAAAACACTGTATGAGAGAAAATGCTGAGAAAAGCAATAGTTTTTAGCATGCTCCTATCAAATCATGTGCCAACCAAACTGAACAGAACATGCATAAATAGCAACAATAAAAATTAAAAGCAAACAAGCTGGAAAATCCATTGCCTCATCTGAAGTTTTCCAAGTCTGACAAACAAATTACCTTATTATCCTGCAGTTATTTACTTTACATTATTATGCCTTGCACCTATTTCTGACATATTGGAACGAAAATTGTGCTACAGAGGTAAATTGATGGGAAACTTTGATGAAAGTATACCAGCTTCCGGTCATAATTATAGGGTGACTCCTAGAGGAAATCAAAGAGGTGGAAAATGAAACTGAATTCCAGAAACTGAAGGTTAGACATATTTTTGCTAACGGAAATGTGGAAAAAAAAAAAGAATTTTCTTTATTTCAACTATATGAATTAACCTAATTCGGTTTATTGCTTTTTAACTACTGTTAAAACACATTTTAAAACCTCTTAGCTATTTCTCACATACTCCAATAGCTACAGGATGGTAGGTCTGAACTGAAAAGAAACATCCTCCTTTGTCAGCTGGACTGCAAACTTTCAGTTTAACTTCTACGGCTGGAAAGCCTGGAGCCTGTTCTCGTACATGGTGTTGATGAAGAGGCAAATCATAGGTCCGTTTGGGCATATTGAAAACCTGTTTCCCAAGCCCTGTCCCCTGGAAACCAATGATTACAGGAGCAAGAAAGGTTCAGATCAAGCTTGCAGTGTTTTGACAGAGCTATGTTTGTGTGTCTGTGTGTGTAGACCCTTTTCTTGGGAAGGGTGAAAACTGATAGTCAGTAAAAGTGCTCAAACAGTTCAAGAAGGGAAATTAGTCCCTTGTTTTCATGAACACACTCTTCATTATTCCTCAATGGAATTTTTATTTTTATTCAGATATAACCCATCCCAAGCACAGATAAGTAAGAATCCTGAGAAGATGACTTCTATTGTAAGTATTTCCATAGAAGCTTCTTACAACAATGAAGAGGTTCAAGCTTACTCCTTCTCCCACTGATGTCAGAATATGCATCACTACTAACGTTTATAAGATCATGACAGATTTGTACATTTCTTCTCACCCACTAGGCCAGAGTAAAAGAAGGGAGCCCTATGTGGAGGCAACCCCTTTTCAAACAGGCATTAAAACATCCATGAAAGTTATACCACTGTTCTTTGAAAAAAAAAATCACTGGAACTGCACAATGTAAGAAAGTGAGTATGCACAATCAGCAATGAAAATTCTGACGCCCGTGCTGTAGCTCAGCATTCCTAGATCATACATTAAAACTTCTCTCTTAAACACAAAGATTTTCACCAAATTCACTGTCACTGCTTAGTATTCAATGAATATGGAAAAACCATGCACACAGATGCTTGCATAAGAAACTACCCTGATTAAACAAACTGCTGTTCTCAGCAACTGCACACGAGTATTCCCAGACGTAATATGCCAGGCTCTCCGTTTGTGACAGGGAAAAAGGAAGGGCCACTCAGACAAACAACAAAGCACCAGCAAACTATATAGCCACCTCCTCTATTGCCTCAACAATTTTCCATTATAAGTATGCACCTGAACAGCATTTTAAGAGGGTATGATTATGGAGAATGTGAGAAAACAACATGATAGAAGGAAAAAGGAACAATTCAGCATTATCAGCATAGGCTCTGTTCAGGTACAGGGCCAACCTTGTCCTGACTGTACTGGAAGAAAGCCAGTAAACATGAGCCAGAAGCAAATTACAGTGTGTCCAGCCAAGACATCAGTCTGGACAGCAAGGGGATCAGGTACCCAGAATATGCTGCAGCAAGCTACTGCTACCCAGGTTAAACACAGCCAGGGAGACCAACTGCTCCAGAAAGCCTAGCAGAATGGACATTATCACCGCCGAGTAGCACTGTGGTCCCAATGCAGGTGCGTTTAGTGTATCTGGGCCTTGAAATGTATTACTGCTGGACAATTAGGTCTGGCTGTGCTCGAGTCAACTTCAACTTTATTAGAAGTTCACTTGCATGAAGTAATTTCTGCTGTTAGGCCTTTGTACACGTGTTCAGGGATCAATCGCAGTACAGCCAGCCAAGAAAAGACATTGTCTTCCAATTCCCTTTATGTTTTGTGCAAGGATAAAATCTTCTCCCAAAGAAAAAGGTGTTTTAGCGATACTCGCAAGGCCTACCTTGCCCAAACCAGGGGTGTCTTTCACTTTGCTGACTGCCCTCAACAAACATGGTGGAGCAGGGGGTGGCGAAGTCTGAAGGATACTGCTGAAGCTTGTAGTGAAGAGAGGAGATTCAGGAACAGATGATGCAGAAGGCCTGTGCTTCTTCTTTTTGGAAGACAGGTTCAATTTTTGAGCGGCTCTGTGGGAAAAATGGCAAGAGTAAGCTCAAACAACCCCAAACTGATCAACACAAGCAGCCAAGAATAAAGGTATCAATCAGGTTACTACTTAGGTAGGATCTCAGTTTTGACCTCATTGATCCCAAGAGTTTTAGAATTCTTGTTCTTCACTCATTGTTACTAGTTTAACACCACTGACTTCACAAAGTTGCTCCAAATTTATAGAGTCTGCATTAAGTAGGGTCACAACCAGGTCTCTGTCACTATCTCATCTGTTGAAACAATTCAGCCTACAAGAAATCTCCAAAACCTCCAACTAAATCAATCAGCTATACGACAATTTCTGTTCTAAAACTAAGATCAGTCACCAAATGGTTCACACAGAATTGTGTTTCATTCATAAACTTCTGATTAGAAAATAAATACTGGTGCAATGTTTGGATGTAAGCAGACACTGCTAATTATTATTAAATGCTCAGGTGAATTTGCTGAGGTGTAAGAAGCCTTGCACTACCTCTTTTAAACTTTTATCACCTCTTAAAACATAAACCAGTCTAAAAACTGAACAAATGGTGACCAATGAAAATATTACTCTCTGCAATGAGATGGAGACAATCATACCAGCTACAGCTGCATTAATCACTAGGCAAGCAAAACAATGAAGACTGCTTTTAATACTACAGTATTCTTAGATAAGAATGCTGAAGTTTGTATAGACTTTGATTAAAAAGCTAAGCTTTTCAGGAACAGAAATATTCAGTACTTTTGTTTTGCAAATTTTTTTATCTTGAGAGACAATTCAACATTCAGCCTTTATTGCAGCTGGTTTGTTCCAACACTTGTGCATTCTGCACTGCCCAGGGATAACGTTAATATTAATCATGCTGTCCCATGGTTTTCCTTTCGCAAAACACTTTAAACAGAGCAGGTCAACTGGACCACAATCTCAAAGGAGAGATGGATATAACAATTCATGAGGCTACTTTCACGTTGTTTGCTTTGGTAGACAAACTGTGAAGTAAAATAGGCGTAAAAGTAGTCTGTGCTGACAGTAGCTCTCCTTACTTCGCTGAAGTGTAACAATCAAGACCAATAATTCTAAATCCTCCTAAGTTTTCAGAAGCTTTAGCTCCGTTATACTGGTATCAGTATACATTATCCAACACTGAACTTAGAAAATTAATTGCATTATTTCATCCCAAGGACTCAGGGGAAAAAAGAATGATCATATATATATACACACATACACACAAACACTCATTTCAGTATGCAGATACCTTGTGTTTGTATCAGATGTCTCAGGCACATGAACAAATTACTGCTAGGCATGAAGTTGCCACATGTCAGCTGGTTGTGTGCCCACTGAGTGCATGGCCAGCATGTGTTCTTTCAGCCTACAGCAAGTGCAAAGCAGTTCCAGAGAGATTAGTTTTTAATAAAAGAAAAACACCAGGAGATTTTACTTGACCTGACACAGAATTACTACTTAGAAGTTTCTGTACCACTTTCTCGCCCTTGTCCTTCCATTTCCCTTTGGCCTAAAAACTGCAGTTCATAACCTGGACCTCTCTTGGAAGAGTCTGCTTTCTGTTTCACGGAATACATAACCAAAGCGTGTTGGTCAAAACCTCAGTAAAAAGCAACAATTTTTCCTTTTCCTAGCAACATTTCAATGGTTTGAGAGGATTCAATGATTTCAGCTTCCACACGGTCCATCACTAATGCTTTTACGGGGTTGTCCATGCTGAATCAAGATTTTATGTATGTCTTAGTTTCCCTATAAAGTTTTTTTAAGCAAAATCTTGTGCCACGTGCAACATTTGAAAATACAAATATTGGCCAAACTAATGGAAAAATTTACCCCTTTGGTCAAGCTCAGTAGTCCAGCCCTAAATACAGGCTGTGGCTCCACCTGCTCTGGTCATACATCTGGTCTCATTGACTCACCTTGGGTCAAAAGACATTTCCTAAAAGCCATTTTCTAAGTTGACTGACAGAGCCATTATCCCTCTTGCCACTAAATGCTTCTCCAGCATTTGCTGTTCCTTTTACAAAACTGATAGTGTAATACAAACCACTTCTTGACCCAACCAAGCCCATAGGTGGCATTTTCTTAAAGAAAAAACATTGTTGGAGGTAGCCAGCCTTTTCAAAACCTTGCAACTACATTCTAGTTTGACAGTTATAACCTTTGAGATTGCATTCATATGGAAGAACCTGCATTTTCCTTTGTATTTTTGGCCTGCAACTGGCAAAATGTATGAAAAAGCAACGAACTATTTCTCACAGCTTCATGGGGTTTTCTGTTTTTCCCCTAGGAGAGAAAAATCAATGCATGGCAGGCGAGAAAATCATTTACAAGCCCTATCAGACTTGACTGAATTTTAAAGGGGATCAAAAAGGCAATATGCCCCAGGTAATTCCCAGAGCATTTAACTGGGAAGAGAAGGATATTTTAAACAGATGCAGGCTGCAATATGACACAAACATGTACAGCGTGGCTTTCTTGTGAGCACATTCGTGTGAGTAAAACCATTTGCCTTGAGTGGCTAGCATTGCTCTGAACACGGTTTGTCATGCCAGCTGATGCTGATTTGGCCCTGCGATCTAGCACAGAAGGTTAGAAATTCTCACATTTTACATTTCAAGGCAAGCCAGAGGCCTGGCTCTCCCATGCAGACCCTCTGGACTGCCACAATTCTCAGGCAAAACACTAGGCTCGACTTCGGGAGATCTGACACCGCTGCAGCTCACAGCCTGCCCAGCCCAGCCAGCAGCTGTTTAGACTCTGCTCTTTGTACAGGAGCCAGCTTATTTGTTTTCATTTAATATCTAGTATAATAGGATGATGATTTCCACTTGAGACTACGCATACGCAGTAATGGTAATGGCGATGATGGCAGCATGGCGTTATGTATTGACAAGAAGCTGACCATGCTCCAAGTTACGTTACATCGCACTTGAGCCAAGTGATATCAGCTATGAACTCTGCAGGGGTGCACAGTGGGCTCCAATGCCATGCAAACCAGTTCCCCCCTGTAAGTGGTACAGATTGTGTCCACAGAGACACACAAGAAACTTCATCCAAATCATATTTTTGAAGTGCCTAATTTAAACTGTATTTGACCACTGTGTGGACACACTCATTCACAACAGAAGTGTCTTTAATGCTATTTTACTGAGTTATCTTCCAAAGTAATGGAAATTTAATCCAGTTTAGCTAATACACTTTGGATTCACACCTTCAGTTAATAAGGATTATTTTTCCTGAGAGTCCCTACGTGAACAAGCAGCTGGAGACTTTTTGAGAGCTTACAAGATTTCTGGCCAAGGAAATAATCATAAGATCAAGATCTGAGATTACAGGAGGTGTGTTAGAAAGCTGACTAAAGTTCAATCCAAATAAAATTGATGGGTTGCTGGCAGGAAAGGGGAACTGCTTTGAATGTCCACCCTATCCATACAAAAGACTGAGGTCATCTCTTGAAAGGACATTCTTTGCTTTTTGTTTTTTAAAATACAAGTTTAATAAAGCATACTTTTGGGCAGTCAAAATGCTTTTCACCTCCTGCCTATGCAGAAACGGTGATAAATTTTTTTCCTTTAGAACTCCATGGGCAGGCTGGGATTTTCAGACACTTCCATTCTAGAGCTAATTCCCCTACACTGGAAGCCAATTCATGACTGATATGAACTTTCTGAAGGCTGAAGATCCTCTGTGGGGTTCATTGAAGAAATGGAAACAAACCAGCTTAGAGGTAATTCTGAGCCTTGAGGGAGCAAAATATGCTCTTTGGAAACTTGTCTAGAGAGACGAATGAAAAGAAATGGATTAAATAATCCATTTTTAACACAGAACAAAGGCACTACTAGGGTTGATGCGAAGATCTCTACTAAGAAAGTTTATACTACCTATAAGAAATGCAACAATGAAGTTGATGAAACTCTTTAGACAAAAGAAAAGGCACTATAGAAAGCTCTGTAAATACCTTGCTTAGAGAAGTCACTGGGCAATGGTTACGGTACAACGTACATAAAGAAACACTGCGGAAGAAACAGTTTGAATATTCATAGTTTCTCAATTAACTTTGGCTGCTCAGAAAAAGCAACTTTAAAAACTGGACACATCCATACATCCCGTTGTTACTAAGCAACAGCCAGGGAAGCGGGGACACACACCCACCAACAAACTAAAATGGTGTGATACAGCACTTAAAGAACAGAACAATAAATAAAGCCTCCCTCACGTGCAATACATAATGCTCATGTGCCTCCAGACTGAACAGAGTGGACTGGGATCTCATTTAGCATAAATTCATGTAAGATCATGAACTTCAACCAGCCTGGCTATGCCAACTCACGGCATATTTGGTTCCTCTCACTTAAGAAAACAGAAACTGCCAATAAAATTCAAGGGACATCTATTCAGCCTGCTCAGAGAAATTATTTTTTCACTAAGATATTATCCAAGGCAAAATTAAAACTTTAGGACTCACTGTCAAAGTAGAGGTCAGCAAGGCCAGCAGTTTGATTAAATTCAGAAGGAGATTAGACATTTAAGTGAATAATGAAAATGTTATTCACACTTGTGTCAGCAAAGATCATAACTGATAAGTAACACTGACTCTCACGCTTCAGTACCTGACACGCCCCTTCACCACTGACATCCAAAGAAATTTCCTTAGGTGCGTATCTCTGTATAATTATTCATTACTGCAGTTTCATATTATACTATGATGCATCCAGTACTTATCACCCTTGGAAACAGAATTCCACATCATAGGGGACAGTGAACTGGCATATCAGTTTCTGTGTCAAAACTTGTACATATGCTCACTTTCATATCATATTTTCCACAGAGAAAATGGCTTTCAAGCTGTGGAGGCTAAACTCTCACATACTACCTAATTTTAGTGTAAATATTTGCAATTTTCATTAAAATTAAAAATCTGTTCAGTGGCATAAATTTCATTTGATAAGACAAATACTCTCCACTGGGTACACCGTTCAAGAAGTAAGGTATGAACTTTGTATGTGCAAGGGATGGCTTACCAGAGGATGTGCTGAGTTGACAAGCCCAGAGGAGAGTAATGGTCTTCCCTAGTAATTAAGACACTATCTTTACTTATCCGAAACTGCCTTGCCTGCTATATCCTCATGCTGGGCTGGAAAACAGATTGAAGGTTAGCTTGGAAATCAGTCGCCCAAACTAACTCCCTAAGCATATTTGTGCAGATATATCACTAGTTATAAAATACATCTGTATTTGTGACCAACAGTGTTGGTTACCCAGCGCAAAACAATCATAAGCTATGGTCTCAGGTTGGGCACCTATAAGTAAAAGACATCATTCCCCAGCCTCACTCTCAACACAAAAGCCCTACCAATGACATCTTTGTTTTTTAAACCCCAGCCAAAATTCTTTCTGTAGAAAAAGCAGAAAATCTTGACTGTCACCTATTAAGTAAAATGTAGTCTGCATAGAATTTTAGTTAACTGATGGAGTGTCAAACAAATAGATACTGGAAGTCTGCCATTAGTTTTGATTATTTCCAACTGAAATGTTTGCAAATATGGGTTTGCAGGGTACTTGCTGTTTTGGGTAAATATCTTTATATAAAATGAGTCATCATACCATATAGGTTCTCATGTAACTGTAAGGTAAAAACCAATGGGATACAGCAAAATTACTATCATGGGGGCTTTTTTCTATGAGAAAATCCAGCCTTGATTTTCAGTTACACAGGATCATTCAACAATTCCTTCCTCTCCAGGATCTTTAGATACTGAGTTATATCACTTTTATGCTGCCTGTATAACCTGGACCGAGGGCACTAAATTGGATGTTTGCATTTGCTACTTATAGGGATCTAACCTAGCTTCTCTGAATCGTCACCAAAAGTGATTCTGTTCGTCCCAATCACCTGTATAGATGACACAGGCTTACTAAGGTGACATTACAGCCAAGCTGACCTGAGCACTACCACCAAAAAGGGAGGCCCCACACCTGCCTCTGCCCTGTCTGCATACATCCTTTCCTTCCCTTCCCTTCCCTCGCTTATTTCCTCACATTTATTTTGGCTTGGCTGCTACTGCTTTAACATCCTGAAACGGCTCATGCCAAAGGGTGCTCTAAATCATATTTACCTGACATGGCTAATCTGCCCGAATTACTATGGCAAGCACTTCCCCAACCTTAAAATCTGAGACACATGGTACTAACTGTGGTTTCATGCAAAACCTCTTCTTTCTATTTGGAGGGCAATGATCTGGCCAGAAGCCATGGCTTCCTTTGTGCCATGCCTTACCTTACATTTTCTAAAGTAAAGGGAACAGAGGTGTTTTACAGGCTGTTTAACCAAGAAGGTAACAGCCGTGCTCTGATGCAAGGGCCGGGTTGCCTCTCCACCATCTGCTGCCAACCTGGGGTACTGCCTGAGAAGCCGCTCCACGGCAGAGTGAGAACCACCTCCAAGGGCTTTTTCTCATGCCTCTACATGAAACAGTTTTTCTCATCCAGACTGAAAACAAAAAGACAGAGCGACAAATCTTATGGTTGTCCCTTCTCAGCCTATATTCCCTGCTTTCCAGTAGGACTTACGAGCTATGAGTGAGAATCAGGGCGACTTTGCTTCACTTTAGTTCTCTGTGTGGCCAAACCCAGGGCTGTGATGTTGCAGCCTAGTAAGACATGTAAAGAATGAAATAAGAATCCTCAGAGGAACATTTCTTGGATTTGTAGTTCCAGTAAGATTCTTAGTATTGGTGTTTAATTATTTTACAATGCCTTTAAAATCTGGAGATAATTTGAGCTTTCTGCTTATGCCGTAGAAGGTATAATAAACATTTCTCTAATGCCCAGTAAACACTTGCCCCTTATTGTTCTCTTTGTTTTTATGCATGCATTCAATTTCATAGCAACAATAAAGCTGTCCCAGGCTGCAATCTTTCACTTCTTGGGTGGTTAATTCAGATGTTTTGGCCACAGTGCCTTAGTGACTGTGCTCTCCCCTGGAACTGTATCGTAACTGTCCAGAAACTCATATTTTTTAACTTATTTAATTCTAACAGAGTCAAAATAGGACTTCAAACTTTATTCAGGCCAGGTCTTATAAAACCCAAGGCTTGTTGCACACAGGCAATCTTGGTGAAATTAATAGCTCAGACCTGCTCTTATATCAAGTTCACATTTGTGTAAATCACTGGCAACAGAGCTGCTCCTAGGTTGCACTAAAATGAAGATTAATATGCTTGAAGACCAACAGCTTAATGAGAAGCTCAAAGTCCTACACAAGTACATACTGCAGGACAGAGGGCTTGTATTCCACACAGCTGTTATGTGGGTGAAACTCCCAGTTTTAGAGAAGGATATGATGAGATATGAAACAAACCTCTTCTTGTGTGTCATTACTGTTCCATCTGCAAGATTGTCTTCACCAGGTGTCACTGTACTCCGGTAAAGATCTTCTTACCTAACCTAAAAGTTCCTGAAAAACCCTTCTTCAGTGGCAGATGTACTTCTGTCTTTGGCAACAGGATCATTTATTAGCTCTCATGCACAGAGGTAATGTTGGCCAAAAAAAAAAAACAAATCAAATGAACTATCGTATTTTGAATTTCTACAATAAATTATACCCTTGTCCTTCAATAGTACCCATCAAGAAAACTACATTTTCACTCAATACCTTGATATTTCTAGCTACAGAAAAATAATTTCTGCTTTATTCCTCTCTATTTTTTTTCTCCTCATTCTCTTCTCCTCTTAGTACTATTCCTAAACTTCAGGCATTACTGATTCAGGTTACCACACACACTGTAAAAATGACCAGATTCACCTTTCTTGCGGTGTTATTGACTGCAGACACACATAATCAACTTGCATTTTTAGAGAAAAGAGTGATTTTGGTGACCAACTTTAAGAATATGTTCAGCATCCAGACACAGAAGACAAATCATGAGTCAATTTTTTTTAGAGTGGGTAGAGGTTGTACTTATTGTTAATCGAGCTTTTTTTTCTCTGAAAAATATTTTTATAAAAATGGTAGTCAGATAGATGACGGTGCTAACACAGTATTATCCCATTCTTGGAAAGCTCTGAGGATGAGTTGGATATGTGTCACCGCATGGTTAATGCATGAGCATGCTGAAACATTACACTTGGATAAAATAAAATCAGATGTTTAGTACTAGTTTAATATGGGAAGAAAACCAGCTACATTTACTATAACTCAAATGAATTCAAATGTGACCACTCACTAATTACTTTCATGGTTAGTTGGCAATGAATCTTCAAGCTCCATGGGAAAACTGCATAGGCAGGAGACTGATAACCACAGACCAGAGTAACTCGAATTTCTGTCGCACAGTGCTCAGGGCAAGACACTAGTATCTTTCAAGGAAAGGTCAGAAACAAGCTCCGTCCAGCTCAGGCTTTGGGTGATGAGAAGTATTGCTGGGATATACTAAAGATTTAGCTCATAAGACACCAGTGTTGCCCCTAAGTAATAAGAGTGAAGACGTGTACTGTTTTGTATCTGCACTGTTATTGCGTAACACAAGAAACGCACACAGATCTGACAGTCTTCAAGTGTTAGCTGGAAATTTTTAGGGGCATAGACGTACAATTACACTGTCTTCTCCTGAAAGTACCACCAGGGATGTCCAGCAAACAGATTTTCCCCCTGGCTGAGACAACCTAGCAAACTCCAGACCATGGGGCAGGACTCCTGGTCAGCCATCCCCTATCTGACTCTCCTTATGAGCAAGAAGGAGTGACAGTTACGACAATGCAAAAACTTGACTAACAGAAGCTTTGCGATGAGAGGCCCACAAACTGCTGGCCATTTACTAACAGTCCTTAAAGTCATATCAAGCAATTTCTTTAGCTGTAAGTTTTCTGGAGCTTATACGATTACAGTTATTGTATTACCTTGGGTGCTAAACCCTGACCACACACTATGTGGAAAGTTATTTTGCTTCATCTGCGTCCCATTCAGCAAAAATCTCTCATAACAACCAGGAGGAAAAGCAGCCAGCATAGACATTCACAGTCCATTTTGTCATTGTTTAACTTTCCGGTTGGCAGAACAGTTAAACAGATACACAAAAAGGCCAAAAGGCAGGTAAGCTTTACAGGGTTTTTTGCTTTGTCCATATTTTGGAAGCCAGCACATTTAAAATAACACCAGCATACAAATGGTAAACTGTCCTGACAATGCAGATGTGCTGAAATTCAATGCACTTAAGCCCAGCTCTGACAAGCAATCTCCCATCGAAGTCAAAAATATTTCCTCTAAGAGTTCCTGTAAGTCTTGTGTTGTACATTTAAGTCACCACCATGAGACAGTGACAATTTTTTGAGACAAGTTGTTTTCAGCTACTGGAGACTATCACCATTACTATGCATAATATGTTAAGGTCCTAGACTGAGTTCCTCCTCTTAACAGACAGCACATGCTAAAATCAGTCCAGCCCCAACAGCTTATAAGGAACACAGGCAAAAGAAATGAAAAATTTTATGATCCCACCTTCACAGAGATCTGCTGAAGCACAAAGAAATTCATGAACAGTGGCAAAAAGTAATTTACTCTAGATGTCCTCAGCTTATTCACACAAATAGTTACGGTAGTTTTGGAGGTGCCTAACAGCATCACCCCAGTAACAATGAGGAGGGTACCAAGATGACAGAGTCAGGCTCTTCAAACTGGGGCTTTGAAAGAGAAGAAGAGCTAATGGGCCTATGTTGAAACAAGACAGGTTTGGACAGGGTAAAAGGAATCTTTTTTTCACCCTGAGGACAGCCAAGCAAGGTTGTGCAGTCTCTGTCTCTGGGGAAGTTTAAGACCCAAGGGGATGAAGTCCTGGGCAACCTGTCTGACCTCAGCGCTGAGCCTGTTTTGAGCAAGCGGTTGGACTAGAAACAACCTGAGGTCCTTTCCAGCCTCTGTGATCCAATGACACTATGAAGGAAATGTTACTGCAATTCTGAGAGCAATAAAAATATTATGCTTTATTGTTTTGCAAAATATCTTTTTTCTGAAAAGTTCCAACAAAATCACGTAGCACCAATCTCAGTAATTTATTCAATCCAAAACGAAAGTTTTCTTTTCTAGAAAACTAATTTAAATACAAATGAAGCAAAAGTCAAACCGAAAGTCAAATGGAAAAAGTCAACAACTACTTCTTTCTGAAGGGTATAACCAAAACACATTAAAAAATTTCTTGATTCTTGTTTACTTTCTGGGAGGACATAAACTAAGTCAGCAGAAGCTGACAGAGTAAACTAATTTGAATGAAACCCACATTTCTTCCTGTGGAAAAAAATTCAACAAATATTTCACCCAAGTCACCTTCAATGTTTTGTTATAAGACCTTCTATCTCTGCCTACTGAAGATTCAGGAAGCGATTCTCCACAATACTAAGTGTCCTCATATCCTACCATTTGCAGGGGAAGTCCTACGTGCCCAACCTCTTGCAGGAACGCTCAGCATTCTGCTAGCTCAGACCCCATCTCCTTTGGGAGATGACCTTAATACTTAACCTGCTTTAATCATGCTGTAGAATGAATTATTACAAAAAATTATGAAACCGGAAAACACTATTACTGTTGGCAATTACTGTTATTTTTAAAATAAACCTTTTGTTCTCATTCTTCTATTTCCAATAAAGTGAAATAAAGAAACCATGAAATTAAAGATGCCACACAAAGTAGTAAGACGTTGCCAGAAGAAATTGAACTGTACAGATACATGGCACAGGCACCAAAAAGCAGAATTTATGAGATGTAAAGCCTTTAATCTGCAGCTTTTTGGTTATTATCTGTACAAATTTCAGTGAAAGCCAATTAATTTTCAGTTCTGAGGGCACTTCTCAGAAAGTTGGGCATGCTGCTAAACTGAACAAGTATTTGACATTTATTTTTGTTTCTTAGCAAAAGCAAATTTTGAAAATACCTCTAAAAATGAAAAAATAAGGTTTTTACAATGGCTTAAATATTTATGGCAGAAATGTTTCACTAAATGCATCCTGTCACATATAAATAAGAGAGAGAAATGTATCTGCAGTTTAATTTCACTTGGACCTCAACCTCTTTTGTGATTTGTTGATAAAACCCATATTCACACCTCTATTCCACCTGAATAAAGTGCCAGCAAGTCATGTTCAATATTGATAAAGTACAACTGAGACTGACGGGTGCAGGGGGGAGGGAAATCAGAGGAATTAGCAGGGGTCTCATCTGCTCTTCCAGATCACCAAAGGGACTGCAGTCTCCAAAGCCCACGTGTCCATTGTAGGTATGACAAACACAAGCAGAAATATTAGACAGAAAAATATTTTCCCTCTTAAAATTCATAGAAAACTAATCCTCTTCTTTCTTATTTGGTACAGACCGTGCTGTTGTGATATATTTTTATCATTTGCAGGCCAGAATATTGCTGTTTGCTCTAACGACAGCTAGGCATGAATGTTTCACTTGGTGCAGCCAGAAGTAAAGCTCATTTCCCAAGCAGGGAGATTCAGCCATAACTCTGAGCTCTCCTCTTGCCATCCTGCTGCCTTTCTCCACCATTCTCTAGTCAAGAATTAGGAGCATGATAAAATTTCTGTTCCTTGCCTTTCATAAGACAAATCATGCTAAAGAAATACCTGAAGCCTTCCCACGAGATGTCTGCGTCTGAAGCTTTTCCTCCAGGACAGCTTGCCTATGGAAAGCTGGGTGAACTCTCTCAGCACTGGGGTCTCCTGGTTCCTCCCTCTCCAATGACTCATAGGTTCCTGACCCACAGGACCTACTGCTCGGCACGGTCCAATCAAAAGGCACATCCTCCATGTTACAGCATCTTGGTACAAAGTATATTCTTCTAAAAATCCTGGTCCTCATCATCAAAGCAAACAGCAGGCTAAAAACTACTTCTACCAACAACTCAAAGAATACTTGAAAAAACAAGAAGAAAGTTACTCTTCCAAGCGACCTCTCACTTGGTAATTCAGCACCTTGACACAAGAGACCAGGCCACTGCATTGCCTTCACCAGAGCAGAATCACTTCTCTTTGAAGTTCTTTCTTTGATGAGAAGGTCTGGAAAATTGCTTCATCTACCTGCTTCATAACAAATATCCCATAGTCAGGAAACAAGAAAGTTAAGCTAGGAATCTATGGACAGCGTTTTCTGTTGGATTTGGAAATCATTTCCAGTAATTCTTTCTCTGCACACTTACCTCAGAAATTCTTGTAGTTGCCAAAGTACATCTATATGGTTCTACAATACATTTTGTCCTGCTCTCCCATTTGCTATACAGGAAAAGCTTATGAACAGTGGAAGTAAGATGCAGGATAGCCTGCAGTCACATCCTACCATCTCTTTTCTCTTTCACAAACAGCTGCAATTTGGCCCCTGGCATATAGCACCCTAGGAATAAGACAAAAATTGTATTTCTTACTGTATTCCTTTTGCACGAGACAGAGAACAGAAGCAGCACTGGAGAAAGACAGCACCTGGGACAAACTCAGCACTGTGATACTCCAGTTTCAAATGGCAAATCCGTACTGCTTTGAAAGGAATACAGTGGCAGGAGCCTGGAATTCAGTGGTGGTAAATCAAGCCCTGTGCAATGAAGAGAGTACAATGATGCATTTTGTAGAAGTCAGCGCCTGAAATTGAAGATGTAAATGTACACACAGGAGAAGCACAGGGAGAGAGAGAGAACCTATAAGATGCAGAAAACAGTGTCTCTGTAAAGATAAAAGAACTTAAGTTGAATTTCTGAAAATCAGTCATGTGCTGTGGTTCTTCTGTTCGTGAGCACACAGCTGTATGCTGGCTAGGCACCCCATTAAAGGCCCTTGATAAAATACTGTAGCTTAACTTGACACTGTTGTCAAGTGTTGTGTAACAGAATGAGACGCAACTCCAAATTTCACCGATGTCTTTGTGCACTACTGCAACACATTCAAAGCAAAACCTTGGTCATACCAGCAACAGTACAGACTGTTAGGTTAGGGAAATATCAGAGGTCAGCAAATAGCTAATGCATCACAAGGGTTCGTATGGACAGTGGTTGGTGTCTAAGAGAAAGTCACCTTATAATTTGCTGTGCTTCCATACCACACAGAGGCATATAGCATTGTTGCATCCAACTTTTTACAGAGCTGAATGAAGAAACTGTTTACTGATCAAAGACTTCTTATGCATCCCATTATGGGGTATATGATGTTGCAACATATTCTTGAGAAACCCACCACCAAAGAGGTTATGATTCAAATCTCTTAAACGGTTTTATACAGCTACCTTAAAAAATAAATCCAATTTCGCACAATTTATGTTACCTTTAAAATTGAAGCATTCTCTCTCTTCCTACTTACAAGAGGCAGATGAATGCAATCTTTCCATGGATAGAGCTTTCTAGTCAAACGTCTTTCATTGCGGTTCCTCTTAAGAATGCTGGTTCATCTTTCTGGGACTTTTTTTCAGAATAAGGGCTCTACAGAAGAAGGCCTAGGGTATATACTGCCTAGAGTACTACAAGGAATCAGTTTGGCCCTAGGGAAGGACCTCAATAGCCATCAGCTGGTATTAGAATTACAGCAGTGCACCTTTTCACATTCTATTGAGAAAATGAGTTGTGTATGCTGATACCCTGCAGTCTGGATTGTTGGTTTTCTGGAAGAGCACATCCTGCATACAGAAAAATTTGAGTATACCTTGCTTTCCAGACCAGAAGATCACAGAGAGTTATGAATTTGTTCCTTTTGCCCTACTACAGCTACCTCCAGCAAGGCATGAGCAGTCCAAATGCTCCCTCATACTGTGTTTGCAGCAAAAGCAGTCCTTGTTTCCCACTCTGAAAATTCGATCACCTTGACACATCCAGTATATTGGTCATTTTAAAGAACCATAAACCCCTTAACACAATGGCTAGCCAGAGAATAAAACTTGGAATTTAGTTTCCAATGTCACAAGACTCTGCTTTCATTTGAAATGCTTTTATTTGATTTAAACAAGAGAGGATGGAAACCTTCTTGAGTGGGCAGTGTAGTTAAAATTAAGTTCCCCAATGGATCTGGCACGTCTGGGGTAGCCTTCTTGTATTAAAGAACTCTCCAGCTGCTCTGCAGTAAAACATTCTCCTGTTGAAGCTTCAGATCAAAATGAAAACTTCATTCTGTATGTAAGGTATTGATCCATTTGGGACTTGGTTAAGCTGCTTAGCTTTATCAGTTCAGGCCTCCTGGGCTCAAAGCAAAACCGTGTGGTGGTCTCTGAAGAGCCTCAGACAGACTGTCACTTCATCCTCCCACCCTGATTTTTCTGTGTCCTAATACTCAACAAACACAGATTGCAGTCAGCTCTTTCTAAAAAGCTGCTTGCAGATACCAGCGTATCACAGCACTGTCCTTTCTCGTGATCAAAAACACCCCACGCTGAACCCTCTCACAGAACCTCAGAGTTTAAAACCAGTCCTTTGGCTTTAGCAGGACCCATCAGACTTGCAGTGAAGAGTGAGGCTGATGCAGCAGCCAGGGGACTTCTCCACACAGCTTTGCACAGAGCCGCACGGCTTCCCATGTGCTCAGGGATGAGGTAATTTTTAGTAAATCTTCCAGTTTTTCCACTTGCAACATCACCACAAACTGTGGGCATCACTGAAGTAGCCTCCATCAAGCAGCCATTCAAGACTGAATATTACAACTCAGAATGCTACAAACATTGGGGTGGGCAGGGTGAGCAGTACTTTAGCTTAAAGTAGCTGATAACACAACCTTTTTAGCTCAGAAGACATATTTCATTAAATTTCTAAATATAAATTTTATTCTCCTCCCTAATTCAGTGCTTTGGTGGGAAAGCAATACGCATACATTTTGCACCTATAGTGCAAAAGCACTGCAAAGGTTCTACAGACAGACAAGCCTGAATTTATGCCTTATAAATACATACTTTTTGTCCCTATCTAAACATAAGTTATCCCACTGTAATTTTAGCAGTATGGTTATAGCAAATAACCTTCTTAGTGTGAAAGTATTTATTCTGGTACAGTTTACAGACAGCAAGGGGAACAGGGGAATATAATATAAAGTGCCACCTAATGATAAAATTGCATTTACACAAGAGCGGCTGTACTGATACAATTATTTTGGTAAGAAGAAATATGCCCCACAACAAAAATGACTGCAGAATCTACATGTGAACACACACATGCAATACAGCCGGTTCCCTTTCCTCTGTACAGATGAACACCCACACCAGTCCTGAATGCACAAACCAAAGAGCAGCAGGGCCGTGGCGCACAGGACAGGGAGTCAGTCTGGGGCCGTGTTAGCCTGGGTACACATCACCAGGCTGCTTCACGCCTGGGCTGGGACAGCATGACACTGCGACAGACAAAGCTGCCGGCCCACAGGTCTCTCTCCTTCAGTCATCAATATCACTGACTTCTTTTTTCTTTCATTTCATTACGTGCGCTCACAGCTATTTTACATATATGTTGTTACCTACTTTTTGCCTTGTCTAGTTACTGCCCTATCGATTCACATAATCAAATAATATTGGAAAGAGAGCAGGCGGATGAAATGCACTCAGCTCATCACTAACATGCTGATGGCCATTTGGCGGTGATGGCACAGCCCTCACTCTACTATTAGCTCCTGCCAACTGCACCAAGTTAGACTTTCATTTGCCATTCTGTTCCCCAGGCTAAAGCACACTTATACTCCCCTGTGGACTTATTTTCTGTTCTAGATATCAACCTCTGAAAACAAAGATATGGAAAGAAGACGCATGGACTATGTGACACATAAATACACAGCATTTTGTACCAGGAGAAACAGTGTATCTGAGGGGCCTTTTTGCATGGTTATATTTCACATCTCTAACACTGCATGGAGACACACTGATCATATTAAATGCAAATCAATAGCATTAGAGGTAGTTTCAAGGAATCTCAGGAGGTAAGATTGTGCTCTGAAGCTCAGAGGCCAATCTTAGATCACTTGTTTCTGAATGTATGATAAATTTGCTGTGCAAGCTCAGCTTTGCAAAGACATAACCAGCTCCTGTGATGTGTGCTGCATGCCTTTAGCTCCTACTGAGACTAATGGGACCTTAAGGGGCTAGAAAAAATTCAGGAACAGGCACTGTCCGAGTTATTAAAGGGATTCCTGTCTGCAGACCTGAACCTGCACCATCACATGTGCTCTGTATTGCTGCTGAAGGACGTAGAAACAGAAAATTTTTGTTTTCTTGAAGGAGAAGATTACAGAAAGGCCTAATGTTAGAAAAGCAGACAGTCGGCTCGTGAATGGAGCTTGTCAAAATGACTGTTAGGAGGGTCTCAGGAAAGCTGGCTGGTGGGGCAGCCAGCCAAACTGAGGTTACCATGGTTTGTGTTAGGAGGGCAAGACATGTTTACACTATTGTTCTTTACCAAGCAAGATGCAGAATTTTTTCAAGCATGACTGAATTGCATCAGCCCTTGAACACCTGGCTGGGAGTAAAAATAGCTCGCAAGCACAGAGACGCTGGCTGCCATTGCTGCAGATAAACTCACTATCATGAGAACTTCAAGCACAACACATTTGGTAACTAAAGGAGTATAAATATAGAGTATGTGACTATGCCATCTCCCTTTCTCTATCTGATGCCACAGGAAAAAGTGGAATGACAAAAACAAAGCTTATTTTCGTGTTCTTTTCCACCAAGACTAGAAAAGATTACAGCAGAAGCAGAAGGGCAGTCACACTGGCTTATATGAGGACAGTGCTGTGATATTGTCAAGTTGGTTGGGGGGAAGACAAAACAAAAAGAACCAATACAAAAAAATCTCTGAGTAGTCTATTTTAAGGAGTCATCTTATATAACAGGAAGCTAGCACAGTTATTCTGGATGCTTGAACGCCGTCTGTCACATCGCCACATGCAAAGGAAGTATAAAGAAGTATGTGCAGCCATTTGAAGACTGTTAGTTTTAATTAGTCTGTAATAATGTTGGTTACATAAATCCTTGCAGGTTGAATTCAAGGAAGAAAGTGTCACGGAGATTAAGCCTACATCATATCTAAATCATTCCAAAGCTAAGGGGAAAATAGGCCTTTCCTTGCAAATGGCAAGCTCAGAGATGAGGGCGGCAGTCAGTGTGTGGTATTTGCAGGCACTAGCCACGAGCACTTTCAGGGAGACAGGGGACATGTGGCTGCTCCTTGGCATAGGAGCACTTTTCTGTTCAAAATCATTTAGGATGAAGGAATGTACTAGAATTCTGAAAAGACCAGTGAAACATTTCAGTGACTTAAAACCACGTATGCATAATGTTTTTAAGATTTAGCATACATGGAAAGAGAAACAAAATTCTCTGTATCAGATTGAAAAGAATGTTGTGTCTAACTCAAACCAGAATTTTGTTGCTTTCATTTCTGATGTCAAATCAAAAAAACAACTCTTCATACAGCGCTGGTTACTAACCTGATGAGAATTAAAGGAGGAACTGTGTGGGCACTACCCAGGTTTGTGGAGCTTTATCCCAACCAGCCACTGCCTGCTTCTCCCAAGGCTATTCAGGTGCACAGATAGAAGTAGTACATATCCAGAAATGCAATGCCACAGAGAAACCTTGCAAATCTCAAGGGAAAAAAACATGATTTAGGCACTAACATATAACTGTGCGCAACACATCTGGGGCAAATTTTCAGGAAATATAAGTTAGTGTCACTCCACATACTTCTATGTGATTTCATAGCAGCTGGTTCACAAAGAGCTTGAAATTTGTCCCACTCTTTATCCCTATTAGACACAAAACCAAAAAAAGCCTCCTAATCCACAAATGACTGCTAAAATAGGATAAAAAAAGATGAAAGGATGAAAGTTAGGTCAGCAAATAGAAATATAAATAAATATAGCAAAAATACAATAACCGAATATTACTAAAGGTTATTGTAATGTTTTATTGGGTTTTATCCATTTTGTTCTTGGTATCCTGATTCAAAAAGATAAAGACCCATTTAGGCACATCTTTCATATGTAATACTAAGCCTTCCCTTCACCAAAAAAAAACATCTGCATATCTCAATGCTAGGCACATTTCATAGCGATTAATGTATAAACCAAGGAAACATGTTGCTTTGATTATACTTTTAAAATGGGCATATTGAAAGTTATAAAAGAAGGAAAGAAAGTAATAAAACTCCTCCGATTCGCTATTCAAGTAACTATAATCACATTACTTACATTGCCTTCCATTCCCTCATTATCATTACTACATTATGGCTAGATAATCAAATGCAAGAAACTTTTCTTCATGTCTGACAAGAAAACATTTCGCTCAGATGTTCCTGGTTAGAGCGTAAGCTTCTCTCACGGAAGTGCAGTGCTATGGAGGTGAGGAAAGACAGCTATAAAGATCCCCAAACGCACAGGCATGGTAAAAAGCTGGAAGGAATGGAGAGTCACGATTGCCCGGGCACACGCTACCACTGCTTAACAAACTTCATCTGAGAAGGTGTCTCTACTGAAATTCACAGTAACTTCCCACCCCGCACAGCACCCACTCTAGCAATACGTTTCTCATTTACAGAAGGTTTTGGATAGCACATTACAAACTTCTGCCTGCAGCTTTCTGAAAGGAATTGCATCCATTTCTCTCTTCCATGCAATCCAATGTGCGTGGCTGTGAAAGTGCAAGATGTACAGCATGCGTGTAACTGGGAGAGACAGAGAGAGATGCAAACACCTGCTGGGACTCCATTTAACCTGTAACTCAGGAATTCCCTTGCAGAGAACTGCAGAGGCTAAGCCTTTAAAATGCACAGTTTTTCTCTACACACGTGTACAGAACGTAATTTTTACCTCTGTAATGAAATAGCTAAATACAATTTACATAGCAAGGTACACATAAACATAAATATCTGTAGCACATATTTCTCTTGTACACACGCAAACCTGGACTGTTGGAATGGCTGATGGAAAGGGCAGGTCCAGTTACTTAAGTGCAAAAGCCAAGGCTTGCATGTAACAGCCGAGAGCAACAGCATTTACCTCTGCTGCACCCTGTCACGGCATGCCATGGCGGGAGGGCAAGCACAGCCCCGAGGAGCTGCCTTTTGAGCCTGCCAATGATCCAGTTTACAGCACTGAGCCACGGCGTGAAGTCGGCACAACAAGGGGAAGGAAGGGGAGAGGAGTCAGTAAACTGTGGCATGAAATAATGGTGTGGCCACAAGGGTGGCGAGGGGTGATTCCCTGCATACCCTCTCTTTTTCTGTGCCACCACGGTCATGTCTTTTATCTTCCCCCCAAGTCCATTAATGTTCTCCCAGCTGTTGCCATAACATGACTTTCAATTTCTTTTCTCAAACTACAGCTTGATTTAAGCATGTTTGCAAAAACTCTTGTGAGATTTTAGAATCACTGTTACATGTCTCCTCCTCATTTGAATAACGAAGGCGCCTGCTCAGGGTTGTTGATGTACCACGGAGGCCTGAGAACCTGAGACCTGATTTTTCACTACCTTGCAAACTCATTAATTGTTTATACTTGCATAAAATTCAGATGTTAAAGCATTTTAAACTCAGTTGGCCTACGTATAAGCGTTTGCACAAGAGGCAGAATGTCAGAGCAAGTGAAGCATGCCCTCTTAGCAGCAGAGACACTGAGCAACCCCACACGATCTCCCTACAGCTGCAAGAACCTTGAGCGATGGCATTTGTGCAAACTCCCGGTAGCATCACATCGCATACAGCGTGCACAGCAAGCAGCCACAGTCCGCTCAGAAGAAAGGCACTGCCGGCTGGTGGCATCACCAGCACGAAGGGGATGCGACTGAAAGCAGCGTTGGGAATATGCCACACGTTCCTCAAAAACAACTGTGGTTTAGACAGGCAGAACTGTCTCAAGGATTTGATGCTGTTTACAACTTCTCTGAGGCTCCCTTCTTCCCCAGGAAAAAAACACCATCAGTGTAGCCCAGTGGCACAGGTTCTGTGTAAAGTAAAAATGTGAAGACCTAATCAACAGAAATAAAGACATTATTACTATACATACTACTTGTGTGCAAGGTGCCAGTGATGCTTACTGTTTTTTTAAAAAACACAATAATATATTAATCTTTTTCCTAACCTTGTACATCATCTCTGTAAAACAAACCGAAATAAATTTTTCTTACAAAAAACCTTTGAAATTTTTTGATGTGCATCGCTGTCTCTAGCAAAACCAGACTGATACTGCATAGATCACAGGATAATTCAGTTTAGCAGGGTGGTCTCTCGTCCATCCCCCTGCTCAATCCAGGGCCTCAGTGGTCACCACTAAGCTCTCTCCATCTTGTTCATCTGCTGCACTGGGAGGCCCCAGGCTGGGCACGGTGCCTAGACACAGCCCAAGGGGAGCTGAGCAGAGCGGGGTAACCACTCCACCTCCCTCGTGGGACACTGCTGGCAGGAGCCAGGTCCTCTGCTCCAGAGCTGCTCCCCAGGCAGCCGGGCCCAGCCGGCCGTGGCACAAGGGCTTCAGCCTGCTCAGGGCACCTGCTTCTATACAGGTATATCTGCCAACAGACTGTGAAATTTGAATGGACTTCTCAGAGAAAAAAAAAAGTCCCCAAGCACCAGGGAAGAAAAACAGGTCCAGAAAGGTGTTATTCCTCCAGAGAGCCTAGGGGTGGTGGACCCCAGCCCTCCTCTCTACTCTCACGCTGAGGCTAAGATTGCTCTGCTTGTGTGTGTTTGTGCGTGTGTGGTATTTTTCCAGCCAAGTGTTTGATGCAGGGAAAAGCCAGGCTCCCACACTTCTTCGGGATGATTGTTCCAGGGGGTAATAACCGAACTCTAATTCAGGAAATTGTTCCCAATATTCAGATTAAGTTTTTCTTTGTTTTATTTCTTCCATTTACTTATAGCTACAACTCATCCTTTATGCTAAACAGTTATTCTTCTCTCACTCTTTGGGGGAGTTATCCTTCAAATATTTGTGGGTTGTTCTATCCCTCAGGCCACATTAGTCACCATTTAGCCAAACCATACTTATTTACTCCTTTTTATTAGGACTCGTTAATTATTCTTAATCCCGTCCTCTTAACTCCCCGATTCCTCAGTCTCTTTCACAACACTGCAGCCAGCATTCCCCATGTTCCTGCATCTCAACACGGGAGAGAGGATCTCTCCTTTCTGCATCCCAGTGCTTCTGGAAATACAGAATATCGTTTAGCAGTGGAATACTGCATCTCTCTGTCCCTGTGTCGTCTTCAGTGTTAGTGCTTCCCAGTGCCAAATCCTCCTTCCCTCACCCACATGGCTAGCCCAACTGGAGCAAAGCCCACAAATGAGATTAAGAGTTGGCTTTCTCCTCCATCTGAAACTGTGTTCACTTCTCTAAGTCTTCTATTTTTTTAAATTCATTGCCTTCTTTCTCAAGGTTTATTACAATGTTCACTTTCGCAGTAATAATAGGGCCCGATTTTGAATGGTTTCTATGTGGTTTCAGTAGTATCTAAAGCTACTGAACATTAAGTATCTAAATACCTAAAATCTGGCTTAAATACTATTAACAATGTATTGTGCTCAAGCCAATACATTTCAGACAATTCATAGGCTGATATTTAGGAATCAATTTTCTTTCCAAGCACAGCATTTTCAGTGCTGTATACTTTAGTTCCAGTAACAAGGTAGGCATAATTTTGTCTCACTACTGCCCTACTTTATTTTTAGAAATGCAATGGGTCTGTCACCATGGGTGCTATCTGTAAATGCTGGCTGTAAAAAAAATCCTGACTTTTAAAAAATAAAAGCCGTGCTCTGCTACAACTAATGCTCTTAATAATCAGCTAGTATTTAATAACAAATCTGATTCTGAGTATTCAGTAAGGCACTGAATTCACTGCTGGTACCAGTGGCTTTGGCTCATACCATTAAAAGCTCTGAAATGCTAAGGAGATGGCTCTGAATCACACTGACTTGGGAGACAGCTATAGAGGCAAGGACTGGGTAGCAGGTAGAGCAGGTTTATGGGGTACATCTTACCTCCCACAGAGTCAGTCCTTCTCAGTGGCTACAGTATATGCTGACAGAGTGAGTGAAGAACATATCTTTATCCCTTTCTCCACCTGTTGGGATGCTTTGTACCCTTGGAGAGGTAAAGACGGAGCAGGGAATGTGAATTGACTTCTGTCCTTCCAGTGTGTGAAAGCAAAGGTGCATCCTGTCCCATTCCTCCCACAGCCTCAGTGCACACCTACGTAAATAAAGCTTAGGCAGAGACCTCTTGAACGTAAGTAGCAAGAGAAGGCAAACACAAGCCTGGCAGGACAAGAGATGGTGACATAAATACTCATCTGCTGAGCAGCCCTGGTGGTTAATGGAAAACCTTTACCAGAAAAACAATCCCCACTCTTACAGAGAAGCTTTGGCTAAGAGTGTGGGAGCTGTATCTTGTCCACAGGTGTCCACAGCTACTAAAATAACGGTCTCTGACAAGGATGAAATGATGAAGCACTACCTAAGGATAAATTTACTGGATTCATATTTAAGTGACAGCTCAACAGATCCTTTCCCAAGTCCTACGATGTCAGAGTATGCCAGAAGGATTATAAAGTTCAGAGGAGCTTTGACTACTCCAGCCGAGAAGAACCGTGTTTTCCACTGACACTCCTAACGTTTTAATCATTATTTAACAGCGGGTCAAAAGATCAACCAAATATTCTCTTCTGCTGGCATAAAGCTTCTTTCTCTAGAAGAAACTTGACTGTTCTGGCTATTTTTATTACAAAGTCCAAATGTTAGCCACATATCCTGTGCCTGTACTCATTGTCACTAGCCTCTGACTCACCCTCAGCTACATGCCACATTTTTTCTTTCACGTGCTAGTCTCTGTCTCACTAAAAAATTCTCCTAAGGTTTTTCCAGATCCTACCCTTCCAGGTCTACAAAATTTTTCTCCAGTTTGACTGGAATTGTCTAGAAGTACAAGGCAGCAAACTGTAATATACAATGCTGATATATTCCAGCAATTGTTCTGTTGCAGTCAGCTAAGTTGCAGAAGTCCTTTTGACAAAGGGATCTGGGCTTTTTTGCTGTTTTTTAAAAAAAAGCTTCTTCCAAATTAAAGATTTTTTGTTCCATCTAATGTTTACAGCTTTTTTTCAACATTTCTATCAAAATTTTGGGTAATTTGTGTGCTGAAAATCTGTTGTGAACTGAAATAATCAATAACGAAGGTTAAACCTTAAGAAACAAGAAGAAAGGCAGTTAAACGCTGTTCACAGCTTTACAAGTTCTCCACAGTTGAATTACTAACATGCAAACCTTGGTACTAAATCCAGATCATTGCAGAAATGCCATTCCAGCCTATCTGAGGACTTGCATGCACTATATTTCCTTCATTTCTGCAGGGTATTTCTTCCCTTGCCCTGGTCCCTTAGGAAACAGTCACAGCGTGCAGCCACGGGTCTCGGCCAGGAAGACACTGTGCACCACTTGACTGGCCAAGCTGATGGTGCACAGATCACTGCTTACTCGAGTCCTACATCAAATGAAGCACACAGTGCTGTACTAGCAGTCAGAAGACATGTTTATGCCTGGCCCCCACAGAATTTTTTGCATTTCCTCAGAAGATGCAAGCTGCTTATTCTAAAGAGGACAGTGGACTAAACAAGTGTGAACTTGATCCGGAAGCTATTTCTGTTCTGCAGCAACTGCTGCTGAAGACATCAACTCAGCACCACTTGGTGACATGCCAGCACACATTCTGTTCTGCAAGAACTCTTACCATCTGATACTACTTTTGCTCTGCCTACCACAATGTTGCATCATTTGCTTCACTAGCTAATGAAATTATTGCTTCGTAAGAGCACAGCTCTGATCTGGCAGTCATGACCACAGCAATACCTAGGAAGTCATGACAGGGCTGTAACAGTGTGACCACCACCTGGCTGCTCAGGCACACTGTTCTAAGCCACAGTCCATAGTGGACCTGTGACATTTTGCTTTACATGGCGGTACAGGAAACATTTCATGTTCACCAGTCAAGCCATGTAAAAGCTAACATGTATGGATCTTGCAGGTCTTTTAGTGAAAGAGGTTGCTTTACACTTTCTCCTCAATAACATGACCAGGATGTGGATAGCTAAACTCCAGGGCTAGGAAGATGTCAGCCAGAAACACCACAGGGAGCCTGTCAAAGGGCTTAGTGGCAAGCAAGGCATTCCACCGCAAGAACATGATCCACGAACAATTAATTAGAATTTTCTGCTGACAATCCCCCTGAAAGATAAAAGAGGTGAAAATAAAGAGAAACGTGAGACTGTATTCAAAGGAAATTAGGAAAACAAACAGAAATGCAACCTAAGGCAGTGCAAGATATCTAATTGTCATTTGCAAAACAATACTTCTATTCCATCTTTCTTTTTTTTTTTAATTGGCAGGATCTGAGGCAAATGATTATAATCATCTAAATTAATTTCCATTCTGTAAGGAATGTAGTGAAAGAAGTCTTACAACAAGCAATGTAGCCGCAATCAGTGGAGACATTGTTTAGAGGCAACTATTCTAACTACAACCCATCGAGAACATTATTTACGAGTTTTCATTAAAATTGATAACATTTTCACTTGGCAATGCCTTAGGTTTAAAACAGCAGCTACACTGTATGACTAGACTGGGTCTAGCTTGCCTGCTGGTTGGTCTATTAGTGAATTAACCAGACCCACACAATTCACTGTGCTGTCTGAGTTTAAAAGGATAAAAGTGCTGTTTGGGCAAGGGCTTTATATATAACTAGAGGAGGGCCCTGGAGCATCCCTCAGGCAGCAGAGAAATGTTCTAACCCAGAAGGAAGTCAAAGAGCAAACGTCACAGTTAAGCTCCTTTTAGAGGGTAGTTCTGACAGCAGCAACAAATAATTAGAGCACCAAATGCTGAATCAGTAACTTTCTTTTCCCTTCCCAGATCTGCACATAAATTCACATTTATGCCACCTCCAGTGAGGGGAAGTGCACAGAAAACAATCAGGTGTATACATAACGCTGAACCACGTGAACCTGATTTAGCTGTCTGAATAGTATCTCTAGCTTCTACGCAGTCTGTGGAGAGAGATAAACTCCTCTAAAAGATATTGAGAGCATCTGTATTAGGTTCCTACTCTAAGCTGCTGCCTGTAGGAGTTCAGCTTCTTCAGAGCTTGAGAATTGCAGCAGCTGGTTTAGTAAGAATATGCTTCATTACATACAAATTAGTTTAATACTATGGCATACAACTGATATGGCCTCCTCCAGAGACTTGCAGAGAATCACGAGGCTGTCACTTCTGTTTGTTGTACATGCAGGTTTTCTCCATTATCTTCAACTTCAGAAGCACCTCTAAGTATTTGCTGCCCTTTATAATAATTTTCCAAAACATTTGTCTTCGAAGAAATCTGTTTTCTTTTTCTGACACAAAATGAATTTTTTCTTTCATATTAATCAAATGTACGCCCACATCTCAAGAAGTAAAATATTCAGTTTTCATGATTAGACAACCAAATATTTATTTATATGTGCACCCACCAGGAACAGGAACATACATAATCACTGATTTTTATCCTAGTTAGTACTTCCATTCCTGACCCACTGACAACTGACCAATGAACTTTCAAGTGAGCAGTCTACAACTTCAAAATTTCAGAACTAACTATAGAGGTCTTCTTCACCTAGTACATGTTTTTCTGCAGCCTGGTCCAGTCCCATTGAGGTTTGGACCGCAGATGTTAGCACTGGAATCAAGTAGTATTCAGAGGAAATACAGGGAGAGGAGGACAGCATGGCATCTGGTACACCAGTGACATGGAGTCTACTGCACTGGGGACACGGAAAAGGAAAAAACGCAAGGAGACAACACCACCATGTGAAAAGAATAACGGTAGGAGGTGTAGTGACGTGAATTACAAATCACAGTAGAGGCAGATAGAGGCAATTGACTGAAAAAGAAATCATGAAGGAGCAAAGTGTGTCAAAATGCAATCCATCGTTGAGCACCCTGCTGTCCACTGGAGCTGACATTACTTGCCTGATCCAGAATGATTTATATGCTGAAATTCTAATGCATATTGCATCCACAGTCAATTCCCTGTCACAAGACACTTTCTGTGCAAAGCTTTCCCAAAACAGAAAAACAGAGCAGCCCCTCTGCAGAAACTCCTTCACACAGAAGTCTTTCATCACAAACTCCCTTTGCACATGGAAAAACTTTTCAGCAGCAAAATCCATTCATGGTGAATGAACAAATTTGCCAAAAGTTTGCACAAAAATCCATTTGCAATTATATGCATCATCTAAATCATTCTTTGTAGACAGCCACAGTGTAAAACCACTCAAAGCCAAATAAAAACTGCAATAACATTATTCTTAAGCATGAGTTTCCCTCAGTTATGTCTTCATATTCCAGTCACTTGTTTACATGAATAACAGTTTCAGTGGACAAAACCTATTTATTTAACTAGTATTGTGAAAACCTGGGTCAAAAAATTTTAATCTTCTCTGTACTGACAGATACAAGTTTTCCAACCACAGTTGACTGTACCTATGCCATTTTTGACAGATGCTTGCCCAGGCTACTCTTAAAGACATCCTATGGTCGCAACTCCACAACCTTCCTAGGCCATCTACCCCGGTGTCCCACTATCTTTACTATATAGTAAGCTTTCCAAATGTCCAGTCTGAAACATCCGTGCTATAATTTATCCCATCCACCACAAATATGGCAGAAATATTATCTTCTGCTTGTTTAGACCATTATCGAATCCCTCCTCAGTCTCCTCTTTAAATAGCCCTGTTTCTTTCAGTGTATCCTCAGAGACTTTACTTTCTAGATATGATCCTTCTCACCACTGTCCTCCATCCTCTTCCTAGTTTGTCCACCTCTTGCTGGAAGCAAAGAGCCCAGACACATGATCACTCTCTCCATAACCAAAGGTTTGGTTGTAACTAAGAATTTTTTTTTATTGCCCTACTCTGCACTCCACTGCACTATAAACACACCGAAAGAAAACACAATCCTCATCTTCATATTCACATCAGGTAAAAAGTGGCTGGTGCTAAATATGGAAGTGGTGAGGGTTTTTTCAAAAATGCTTAAGACGCACTTGTATGCCTTTTTAATCTGCTGCTTTAAGTACTTAAAACCAAACCTTTAAAAATCCAGTCCTTATCCTTGAAGTATTCTTTCAGGCACAAGACAGTTTCAGAGGTTTTGCTGAGCATTAGCATTGACCACCACTTGGTGTGTTTATCCCACGCTTGAAGAGCACCCTGACAATCCTTTGGAATTAAAAAAAAAAAATAATCTAGTAACAAACATGGCAGAAAAGGGTGCTATTTTGTTTTAAGCTTTTGGCTGTGGTACAACTTTGCCTCCACAGCAAAGATAAAGGGAATTTCCCCACAGACTTCAGCCAGAGTCAAATCACGCCAGGACCAGAGCAAAAGTCTTCTCCTACCGCACATGCAGAAGATGCATCAGGACAAGTCTTACAGTGTCACCTGTCACTTAGATAGCTGAAACCCACAGCTGTGCCTATACATTTTTCGTATGTTGGCCTCAAGACCAGCTGGTATAGCATGCAGCTAAATGCTCTCAGCCCTTAAAACAGGGTGCCTGTATCCAAGCACAGCTACTGAGTATGATCTCTGGTCCTTGCTAACACATGAACTATATCTAGGCCTTCTCTGAGAGGATCCCAAAGGCCCACGCTGACTCTTGAATGGCACAGACACTTGCCTGCCACTGCTCGGGCCCATGCTTATCCATGCTAGAGTCAGGAGGTCCATAAGGCAGCAGTGAGCTGTGGGAGATGGGGATGACAGGAGGTTTTAAGGATTTGGTAATGTGTGCCTGAAGACAGAAAGACAGACAAAGTTTGTAAGCGTGTGAAAATACCACTTTTTTCCATTCAGATCAATTCGGCGTGACCTCAGCTGGTCGCCCAGAGAGAGAATTCACCTGGCGGGTAGGGAACACCTGCCTCAGCACTGAACGTTACCTCTTTTTGCCCAAAAAGTAGGAAGAAGGCAGCTCCTGATAGAAGGGGTAGGAAAGGATTGGGAGGAAGGGGGCAGGGGCAGCTGCCCTGCAAAGTCACTCACCACCATCCATCAGTTCCCTGTCCCCGCGGTGGGACACAGGGCTCAGCAGCAGGCACTGACTAGGAGGAAGTCTTCAAACTATAATCAGACCGTGTACTTCATGTGAAACTCAGCAAAACCCTGATGCCTTGTTTTTTCATTGCTATTTTTTTCTTTGTTTTTCTTCTTACTCCCACTTCTGGAGTGTTATCTTCTTTCAAGCCAGCTGTTTTAACTCTGGCAATACTACCTGCACTGTTGAGGGCTTCAAGACAGTAAATCTTTGAAGCAGAAAACAGTTGTTGCTCTTAAGGTTAAAAACAGCTCTGAATCTTTTCCCTTGATAATGTGCCTATGAAGGAAGCACAGTGAGTTTAGATTGCAGCATAACCTACTGTGGTAAAATCTCAGTGTTGCTTCCATAGATTACACACCTTTTAATATTTCAAATAAGTTATGACACTACATTTTCAGCAGCTTTTTTTTTTTTTTTAAATGGGCCACCTCAGCCAAGCTAAATGCACTGTTTGTAAACAGAAAGCTCTTTCCTACTTATGGCCTGCAAGTAGGCAGTCCGCAGCCCTGGAGTAAGCTGTGAGCCAAGTCACAAAGTCTTTACATTCAATTAGTAGCTTTACTTTTCCTCTTGGATTTGTAACTGCAGAAACCAATCTAGGAGGAGAACGAGCAAAATCCTGGGAGTTGTCAGGAGCGTGGCAGTGCACTAAGCAGAACTCTGCTTGACAGAAACCACATAAATAAAATACTGAACTCACTTCCCCACCCTTGGCTCTTCCAGTCACCTTCGCATGCAGTGCTCCCAGGTCCCCTCTTCTCTTGTTTTCAATTATTGCTCTTCTCATATCATGCTTGATGGACAGCTCAAACAAATGTACAGTAGAAAGGGAACTAGGGAAACTAACTGGAGGAATGCACATCATTATGTACTTGTTCACTTCTCATATTTTTCTTTAAATAATTATCTGTTTTGTTGACTTGACTTGGAATCTGAAGCAGCATTGATGACACGAGGGTCTGCTCCAGTGGACACTAAGAGCTCACAGACTGGATGCCATGATAAGAAAAGAAAGAGTGGAAAAAAACCTAACATTTATTTAAGATGTTTGTATTACTTCTTTTTTTTAAAAATTTTAAAACACTGTTTGATTTGTGTTTATATGACTGGTGAAGAAGTAATACCAGTAGTTTGGGGAATCTTCAGACATAAGTCTGAGAGGATCTTCTCTGTCTCAGACCAAAATAATAATCTGAAAGGCCTGCCTCAACATTAATTTTTATCAAGCACCCAATCTATCCACTTAGAGAATCTATCATATTAGGCCTCGATGTTATCATCCTACAAGTATCTGAAATTACATTACATCTAAATGGAATAACCAATAAAACATGTCACTTTGCTCTGGTTCTTGTGGAGGATGACACTAATTAGTGTTTCCAGAATTCCAATTACATCACTAGACCACAATTAACCAATACCATGGGATGATCCATAACATACGTATGGAGAAATGATCTGAAATGAGATTTCAGATCAAATTGTAGCCTTGTTCCACTGAACAATACTGCTAAGTTCCTCAGCCGTTATCACTGAGTGGATGCTTTCCAGAACAGCCTTTGTGTGCCAGGAATATCTAAAGTGTCAAGGACTGTCAAGGACATAACATCTACAAGCCTCTGAAACGCTAGACAGATCCTATAAATAGGGCTCTCTACCCCTTTTCCCACAATTGCGCGCTATTTGGTACAATGCCTTCGGCTTTTCTTGCAGTCAAGGAACGCTAGAGAAATTCTTCCTGGGAGGACCTCAATTTTTTCCCGTGTCTTTTATAAGCATGGCTGGTCAAAAACAATTCTTGTGGAAGAGACCTAACACAAAATTTTAATTTAAGGAAACGCAAACAGTTGGGGTCTTTTACTGGACATCTTTCCTTCACAGAAGGCACACACAGCATTGTACCATCAGCAAAAACTAATCCAGGTAGAGAACGTAACCCACATAAAAGATTAAGGAAGAAATCACAACTCTGATGAGGCAACTAAAGTTCCAATTAGTTTCCAGCATCAATTTTTTTACTCAAATCTTTCTTTTTTTTTTTTTCTTTAAAGGAAGAGAGAGGAAGCTCTACTTCTTTAAAATAAAAATATTATAAAATCTAATACAAAATTTAGACAGCAATAAAAGGTTCTAAATTTTCATCAGAAATATCTACACATGTTGTTTTTCAGATAAGTCCTATTCACAGCTGCTCTAGAAATAAAGGCATACTAGAAAACATCTAAAGTGCAATTTTCTATGTACTATACTTGCTTTCAATGCAGAAGATCATATCTCTACTTCCAATGACTGAATTTAAAAAGCTTTGAAATCTACTACTTATACACAGTTAATGTACTAATTCCTTTAGCTCAAGTAACAAAATGGGCTTTCTGAGTCCAAAGCTACTAGTGCTTAGTCAACACTTTGTAAGTTCAGACAATCTTTCAGTATTTCAGGACAATTTAACCATCACAGATCAACAGTAGTATACATGCAGAGCCTCCCAAAGTGACTTTCTGCCCTGCCGCCCCAGGCTTACCTGAGCTACGAGCCCTGGTGCTCCCCTAAACACGACACCAATCGTGAGTGCCCTTGAAGCACCATACAAGTTATTAGCTCCTGCTGGACCCAGTCACAGAAGGACACCTGGAGTTAACTAGACAAGTCAGACTCAATCTGACATGCCTCCACATGAGCTGCTCAGGAAACGCTTCCTAGATCAGTAGGTTCTTGGAAATCATCTTAGCTGCAACGAATTGCAGCACAGATGGATGCTCTGGCTGAGCAAATAAACCTGGCCTCCTATCTGCTCCGCAGAAGTCAGCTTTAGATTAGAAGCTCCAGCACAAAGCTATCCACATTGTGGATGAGTTGGCTGTGCATAATGGTCACTCAGCTATCTCCCCTTAGTACTGCATTGTCTGGGTTTTTCCAGGGTGTTTCAGTTCCTCTCATTTTGTGTAGTGGAGAATCAACTATAACACAAAATTACGTTAAATGCTGGCACAAGCATTCATGAGCCACATAATACCTGTAGGACAGGGACAGTTTCCAAACACAGCAAGCAATGTCCTTCCTTTCAAAATACATATGCATAAAGTAACAGGCTGGTCCACTGGACTTCTCATTAAAACTGGATGTTTGGGACAGGAGCACATCCAGCTGTAAACAGCTGTGTGCTGGCATATGCTGGCATGCATGCATGTGCACAAGTTCATATGCACCTACTCCTGCTCTGCGGCAAAGGAATTTTCTCAAAAATAGCTCATTATATTGTAAACTGAGTTATATTGACAATAACTAACCATGGCAACTGCCAAATGTATAAAAAGCAAACACTCCTTTCAAAGCACAGTCTATGCCTGAATCTGCCTTTTTAAACCTTGTATGAAAACAGTGGGATGTAATAATACCAGCCTAATTTGTGAAAATCTGCAAAAGAGAAGGGAAGAGTTGAGCAAGTTTCTGAAGAACCTATATTATAGAAGAGATTTTTTGATATTAAAGTCAAAAGCATCATCCTGCAGTCCTGTCTGACCTCCCATATAGTGCAAGCCAGAGAAACTCACCAGCAAGTGCTGCTATGAGCCCACACCTTTTGTTGAGATGTAGTGTATTATTTACTAACTTTAGAGAAAATAAATCATTCACTGCAGAAGTTTCTTCCAGTCTTCTCAGGCTGAGAGCCCTAAGGCTCATTTTTAAACCCTGTGCAGCTACTCAGAACATTGATGGAACACATATTTACCAGCTAAGTAATACGCATGAAAACCAAATCAGCCACAATATGACACCACCAACAAGCACAAGCAGTATTTACTACAATATGGGAGATGACTGTAAAATCCTATTTTATTGGGCATGAACCATAAAATGCACTATACATGCATTTAAACATGCTCAAATATTTGCTGAAGATATTTTATACAATAAAAAATTCATACTTTTAACAACAAAGTATCTACGTCCAAAAAAAATTTTGAGCCATCTCTATATGGTCCATAACAAAACATACTGAACACATTTGTGTGGACAATGTTTTCCTTTCCACATATGGGATCGTTTTCCATTAAATGGAAAAATTGAAAAACTCATCAATGGAAAGGGAAGAATTTAATTTAAAGTTTCATTAAAGAGCTTGCTTTCACAGCTAAGACTAAGGAAAATACCTAGTCTTCTCAGCTGTGTACACAATATGTAGCATGCAGTAACAATAAATACATAAATAAATAAATAAAGGGGCATGGCAGCAAATCTGCCATCCTTAGCATCCACTCAACAGGCTTATAAAGCATGAAGCAATCACCTACTCTGTCACTTGGGACTAGAGCATCTCTATGCACCTTCATGAGCTCAGAGACGCTTGAGAATGTAACCTAGCTTTTCTAGATCAGCATTATCCCAGAGCTGGACAGGAGCCTGTCTCTACTGTGATGGAATTTGAGGATGACATAAGCCACAAGGCACTCCTGGAGATTTTTCTGAGGGTTCTAACAGAAAATCAAGTCAGTTTTGACAAGCTGCTGGCAATAATACCAAAAGCACTGCCAACGTGCTCAAGGCACTCAATATGTTAACCAGTAGTAGACCAGATGCTACTCACATTAATTCTGTTGAACTTACCTTTGATACTATTAGGAGTTCAGCAAAAAATACTCTTCCCCTCACCAGCGTCATCAGCACTATCATCATCGCACCACTGCCACAAATCCAGAAAGTTCAAAAAACCTAAGGAAGGAATGATCCCCAAGGTATCAGCATACACCACACCTAAAGACTGCAAGAAAGGGTCAAGCTGTCAAGACAATTCATCCACCTACAGATGATTTCCTGCCACCCTTGTTTTCCTGCAGGGCCCTCAGCCAGGGGCAAGGAGTGGGCTGTAGGAAGATGAATTGTTCTGGTATCATCAGCTAACTCCTGGCCGTTCTCTTCCCCAAGGGCTCTGCTGTCTCTCTCTGTCTCATGGCCTGATGTACATCCGTTACATGAAGACACAGGATGGCATTGTGAAACGATGGGTGCAGCCTAAAGGCAGATCTTCAGATGAAAACATGCTCAGACATGTGAGGGGACACAGTACATCAGGCCACAGGTACCTGCAAAAAGGAATGGGCATCACTGCTATCCAGGCACCAGCAAGACATGACACGGCCTTTGGATACGGGCTTTTGCCTGCTTGGTATGTCGTTCTCTGCTCTTCTCAGACTTCCTGACCCGGTATAAGCAAAGGGAACAAGTCAACAGGCCTCAGCTAACACTCTTGATACATTTGCAGGCAAAGTCTTCTCTGGGAGCAGAAGAATACAGAGAAGGACTTCACAAATGTATGAAGTTTGCTTGCTTAAATCAGTTTATGGGAAAACCTCAGTAAGTTTACATCTCCACAGGTCCAAGGATAATTCACTTTAGGGACAACTAAAGGCAATCCCCAAATAGGGCTGGGTAACACATCCTTGCTTATTTGGGGCAACATTTCTTAACAGTAACCTCAGTGGTACTCAGATGAAAGGCTGATTTTTGAGAACAAACAGCAACAAGAATGAGTAAGGCCATTACCTCTCACACTGCCTAATGCAATTAGGCAACATCTGCTCACAGAACATTGCCACAAGACTTTTGTCCACCAGCACTGCTCCCTTCAGAAGAAGAAACATTTTCTCTATTTTCGTCTGTGTTAAAATGCTCCTGTTACACCTAGCAGCAGTATTAGCATTAGGAGCACAAATGAATTCCAAATCTCATACCCAACTCTTGCCACTCACTATTTTGAAAAGGCATTTCCTGTTGTTCAGAATTGCTCCTCTGCATAACAGTCTGTGCTGAGGGAAAAACGGGAATCTCCTGCTGCTGCTAACATACGCCAGAGATCTACCATAGACAGAAGAGACACTAAAAACCACAGTGAAAACTGTCTGGCAATACATCTCTTTTGCATCCAGTGGTTAATGATTTTAACTAAAATCTGCTTTCCTTTAATATCTTTACCCACAAATCTCTTGCTGACCACCTAAGCCATTACAGCTTTCTTAGTGACTGCTCCTCACCTGTCTGCTAGCGTTATTTAAATAAGTTATCTGATGTAAAAGCACTGGAGTAAATCAGCAGCTGAGGGTGAAAATGTAAATACTGTGGTTATCAGAGCTACCAGAGCCAGCCTGTCTGCAAGCCTTTGCACGCACATTGGGATGACTTGCTCACCGAGGCTTGGGAAAGCTGTCATATCAGGCCCCAACACACTCTACTCCTTCATTCTCACAATTAAAGCTCAGGATAGTTTTTTTTTAAGGTGATATGAACACACAGTAACAGGTAGGATGCAGCTGACTAGCTGCCAGCTGCAAATGTGGTACTGGGGGTCTGGGGAGCTGGGTTTTAAACCAAGGGCTCCAAAGTGACATAGCATGCCTGTGGTGAGGGAAAATCGCCCAGTCCCATCCATAGTCCACAGCTAGAAAACAATATCAGCCTTGATCCCACTGCTTGTACCTGGGTACTGGCTCTCCTTTGGACTCCTATTGTTTCTGCCCAGTCTTTACATTCTTTGTTTTAAGGAAAAAGGAAACGGCAGCAACTGAAAAGCAGAATGTTTTGAGAACCATTCCTTCTCCCTACCCCCTAAAAGGCCGGTTTCAGCAGCTCCATGGAAGAACCAGCTTAAATACATTATTTCATTCATCCAATGGAATGCCATCCCAGCATTTCTCTCCTCTCATTCTCTCCAGTGGTTGCCTCAGATAAACAAGCCCTAGTTATGGTTCACAGACTGTTCGCCACACACTCCGCTTCATCACAGTTTCATCTCTAACGAAGATTCTGACACTGGTAAAGTAAATGACAATCTGCTACTCAACTTCCAATTGAGCACAGAGAGCTGATAGTGATAACCTTAGCATCTCTGCCTGATTTTTCACTTTAGAGGCCCTTGATGTTTCCAGTTCAATTTCTAGCTTCCCCGATCACACAAGAGTAATTAAACTGAAAATGCCACATCCTCAGCGGTACTGGAGTACGGAGGGTAAGCTGCAGGTGGCAGAAACAAAATCCTGTCAAAGGAGAAAGCCTGAAACAAAGGAACTTCAACCAGCAGAGATATAGGCACGTGTTCATTCGAGTGACCCATTTGACACATGTTAAAGAATCGACAGGTTTGAAATCACTGTATTTCTCTCTGTTAAAAGGCCTTGTTTTCCATTAGAGAAGGTGGGTAAATTGAACTGCTGATCTTTCTGTGCTTGGTTCTTCCATATAGGATCTTTACAAAACTGTCTTCTGCATTTTTACTGAATTAGTATCTTCTGTGTTGAGAAACCTTAAAATTCTACACCCGTAGATTTTGTAGTTTTATTGTGTTAAATGTTCTGTAAATTTCTTCATTTCCCTCCCAGACTAATTGGTCATGAAGCACAACGCTTTTACTTGAAGGGACTGTAAATTATGTGAAAACACCATCTATGCGTTGTACAAAAAGTGTGTTTACAAGCACAAGGCTTGGAGTCTCAACTTAAACAGAAAACACATGGAAGAAGTATAACGTTTGTATGTTTTCCTCTACTAGATATCTTTCTGTCTAAGGTATCAAAAACTGTTGAATGCCCTGACAGCTCTAAGGAGTCTTGAGTCGTTGGACCTCAGTGCTCAGGTTTGCCTTGCAAATTCTAAACCTGATATGGAAAAGCCATACTTACAGTTCAAGCCAGTCAGTATGTGCATGCTGACCTTTGCTTCAGCCCACATACACGGTCAAATGGCTGGCTTTGCACAATGTCCAAGATACACAGAAAATTACAGCAACCCTAGATAGTTCTCTTTAAAAGAAAGCAAAGCCAAAAAAAAATGCTTTTATATTAATGGTATCTAAAACAGGATTATCATATCCTAGATCAACAAAAAGCCTATCTGTTACATCGCAGGTATCACTGGTTGGAATGCGTGAATATAAGCGAACTATTTTAAGAGAAAATCCTGCACTTCCAGCTCCAGAGATGTAGCCTGGTGATGTGTCACTTGAATGTACAATGATGGAGCAAGATAAGCTACCACTAGAGAAGACAGAGTGTATTGGTATCAAGGGATGGAGAGGCCATATGATAATGCTTTCCTTTGTGCTCTCTTCCCCAGCTCTCACTAAATTTAAAACAGTAATAGCTTCAAACTGGACAGGAGACCGCATGCTGTGCTTTCAGAATTTCAGAGGAAAGTGCAAGAGACAACAAAATTCACCACTTTTAGAAAAGGTACTCTCTCTATTTACATTTATATTGAAATGTATAGGAAACAATAAGGGGCACTAAGGATACAGTGCTACAGGCTGTATTGTTATCCTGCCTTTCACTTACTGTAACGTTTCATCTTACAAAGCACATATTGTTTACACTGTGACATGTTTATATCATTACATAAATTTGAAGTTCAGGAAGTAGAGGAAAATAGTGCAGGCACCTCAATGTTACATTATAGATACCAATGGTTTTTAAGAAAAGTTTTTACTCAATCTTTTATTAAGCTTTTTATAATTTGAAAAACATTTGTAATTTTGCATTTTTTTCCCAAATACAGTATAAGCCTAAGCAAATGCAGGCAGATACATCACTTTATTATGTTCCCAGTTAAGGACACTGTTCTACATTTCTTTTACAAATAATGTATACAACTAGAGGGTATTTTTTTCAAGTCATACTTCATTGGGTTTTTTTATCCTCTTCTCATGGGAAATTCCCATCAAATATAATAAGGATGAAACTAATAAAAGTTTGAAAGAAATTAAACAAACTCTGTAGAAATTACTCTAAACAACATATGGGTCATAGGAGAGTTCAAAAAAACATTTGTGTAACGAACTGAATTCTATAGCAGAGAGGCATTACCCTTTTAAATCCCACGAGCTGCTCCAAGATGTCTACTAATAGGAGATAGCCCTCCACCAAATTACACAAGACTTTTTAACCAATAAAACAAATACCGCAGCTCTCCCTAGGAGCAATCTAAGAGGACGATGTACAAAAGAGCAATAGAAAGTTTTCAGAAAAATAACTCATTTTAGTAGGTTTTTATAAGGAGCAGTGCAAGTGAAGGCAGGAGGAAAGCAGGGGAAAAGACAATCGTGAAAACTCACTTCTTACACCTTAGTTGCTGATAGCAAAAGATGAAGTACAAAGCAAATGAATGAATAATTCAAAATATTCTTATTATAATGGACCACAGAATGCAAATCAGTGAAAAGGAGGATACAGTGTGCTATGAGGTATATTACCATAAGAAATACTGAGCTGGCAAAAGAAGAGGCATTCATGCTGACCCTTATTTTATGGGTCTCAATCAGATAAAACTCTTAAGGAAGAATCAACTGTTTTGGTCAGTGGTTTTCATTTGGTGGAGAGTGAAAGGGAATGGAGAAGGGAATTTTCAGTTTCCTTTTTTAGTTGGAAAAGTATGATTGGTCAGTAGTGAGTAAATGCAATCAAAAGAATATTTTAAAAGCAAAGAAATCAAATATGCTGCGAAAATAACAAGTGCAGAAGTGGAGCTGTTCAAAAATCCTTTCTGACGGCTTTCTTCCTTCATTTAATATGCAAGGCACTTGTCTTGGAAATGATGAATTGAGACAATACTTTCAGGCTCCCTTGGTGCCATTACACCTAATCATACAGGGTGACATTTCTTTGATTTCCACTCCAAGACTTTATTATATCTTGTACAATTTCCCACCAAAAAGAACTCAGAAGGGAGTAATTCAGTTAGTGTACAAGTATATTTTTCTATGTCTACAGCTCTGTTTCATGAATATTAATAATTGACGTGTTCATGTAAATTGACAAAATGATCAAGCATTCTCATTTTAGTTTCTGACTTTCAAAATCAAACTGCAGTCTTTAAGTTATGTTTTAAATAAACTGTGAATAAAATTACTATAGCCTTGTAATAGAAAAAATTGCATCTGACTGTTTTGGTTCTGGTGTTTGAAACTGCTAACCCAACTTTCAGCAACCTCTCTGAGGTTCTGACCTAGCCCACACAAGCCCTCTATGCTGAACTTGCAAGGCTGAGTACGAGAAAATTTATCTGGCAGTACAGGCATTTTCTCATAGTCATATTCAGAACTAATATGGCCTATTAGGAGGCTGCTAAGTCAAACAGCCACTGTGAACAACCAGAAGTAGAGGACCCTGTGGATAGGGTCTGATGGCAATAAAAGTCTCAGTACTGTGGCATTATCGTCCTCCTTTTTCTGGACAACTCTTAGTAATACATTTGAACAGATCTCTTACCCATTTATGCACTAAACCTGTTTCCTGCATGAATCCACAATGCAGGCTTGTGGTGTTGTGAAAAAGGAATTGTGTTATCTGTCTCCAAAGCTTTTGCTGCATTTTTCAAAATCCAGTGAAGCATATATTACAAAGGAAAAAATGTAAAGCCAGAGAGCTGTGCTAACCACTAACACAGTAGGGCTGCAATTCAGAGAGGATTACCAATTTCTTAGCACTGCCTTTGCAGCCACTGTGTCTTACAGTGTGTTAGAGGGATTGTTCTGAAACCATTGTGGCCAAAAGTAGACATTATCCTGGAAGTAAAATGCAAGTCATTTAACAGCTGAGCTCCCCAGTACAAAGATTCACTCTGTATCACAAAGAAAGAAATAGACTTATCTGCACTTCGTTTTTGCCTAACAGTATGTCTCAGCATATTGACTGTTCTGCCTCTCCACCCTAACATCCTATCAAATCTGCACAGCATCTTCCACAAACACAGTTCTCTTTTACTAGGACTTGTTAAACACCCCTACTGTGATAGCAGCAGACCATGACCCACATCAAACAAAAAACAAAATGGTGTGTGAAAGTTCATAATGTCAGCAAATATCCATGGTGGTATTGGTTTTCTTGCCTTTTTTTCAGAAAAGCTTCACAGATGTTTCCTCACCCCACAAGAGTCATGTTGCTGATTCATGAGCATCCTTTTACCCCTGCATCCCTCCTGTGGTGCCACTGTAGAGCCCATGATAATAAGCCCAGCAGATTTATTAGCCTGGGCTTCGCTACATATCCAGCTTCTCATGTGGGTGTGTACCACCAGAATGGTACGCAGTCCCAACTGGGAATGGGTGAATAGAACAAAAATTTGAGTCAGCTCATCGAGTTTTTTTTCTATGACGTACATCATAATTGGGCCTCCATATTTTCTTACTCTAATCCTCCAAGATTACAGTCATGGTTCTACAACCATTAGTACCACATCTGCATATTCCAAGTTTAACCAGCAGTACAATTTGCTCTGACTGGGAGAAAAGCATACAACTGTATTTCTCTTGACCTAGCTAAAACACTAGATAGAGTGTTCATGCTGGCATTTCTGCAAATGCTGGGAGGACAGATTATACTCAATCTAGATGAAAAAGCCTACAAGGGCAAATTAGCCCTTTATGTACCTTAAACAAACATGAATTGGCAGAATGGCTTGACATCATTTCACTGATTTGTACCATTTACCTGGTGGGTTTAATCTGGTTCTGCATGGCCTTAAAATAAATCTACCGATTTGTGAAACAATTGCCTAATGCTCTTTTTTACTTGGTGCTCCTCCTTGAAAGAAACGTTTTTAATGTCGAAGGATCCCAGTTCAGAAATCGTCGAGGTATATGCTCAACATTTCAAAGTCCAACTACACACTCCAACAAGTACTTAATGTAAGTCCATGCCTTAGCAGCCTGAGGTATAAAAAATAAGCAGTGCCTTAATGAGTCATGCAGAGTCTGCTTTACTAAGAACATACTATAAAAACAACTGGCTTTTATTTCTGTACCTCTCATACGTGCTTATGTTAAGTAGAGAATGGGAACTCCAGTGTGAAGCTGTTACAGAGCCACAAGACAACTGTAGAGGCAGTGCACACATATCCCTGGTTTCATCTGTTCAATGGAAACTAAAAACATGAGCTCACACAGACAGAAGTTCAAGTACTTTAGCTCACGTGGATTTCCAGCAACACACACAGATCCAAAGGCATCACCTCGCAGCAGGGTGACGGAATGATTTATTGCCTCTGATGAATTGTCTTGGGAACCTGACAGCTGTCATTGAGAGAGG
>Ga0065711_1026399_pt1 | contig 73230 bp, 41 predicted proteins | sample Hoacrofraction12_FD_59098 | JGI IMG/M metagenome (GOLD analysis project Ga0065711, IMG submission 59098) | Hoatzin crop microbial communities from Cojedes, Venezuela - Epithelial fraction 12 v2 (version 2) | ecosystem: Host-associated > Birds > Digestive system > Esophagus > Crop | place... | reverse complement strand
GAGTTTTCAAGTGCCAATTTTTATATGTTTGGAAATCTTTTTGCGAGGTGGGACTAAGTCAATTATTGTGTATCGATTGGCTCTTGGCATGGAATGTCGTGTCGTCAGAAGCGGGACTCAGCAGTGTGACGCCTTCGGAGCAGGCATCTTGGTATGTGTATTCGGGGGCCATCTGTGCTTTGTCCAAAGCAATCTCTGAAGCAATCTCTGGCTGCACAGCCTCTGCGGCGCCCCACAGATCACTGAGTTTACAGTGATGGGCTATCCCCCCTTACTTTTGTCTGATAAGATAAGCAGCAGTTAATTACTTCCTTTGTTAGCTCTTCGGCTCTTGATGCCTCAGTCCCTTTGTCTTTTGTCTTGCATTCGACAAGTCCAGCAAGGCCATCAATTACATTTCCCTTCTCCTTAGAAAAAAACCGCAATGTTCGTTATTTATACATGATTCACAGTATCATAGTATCACAGTTCTCTTAAAATATTTGAAAATGCGAAATATTTAAAATATCACTCTTTTCACAAATCAGAAAATAAGCATAGCAATACCTCATTCCTTCCTACAGAAGAGAAATGTGAGTGAATCAGAAATGTTAAGCAAATACTAGAAAATTTATGATCTAGGTATCAGATAACACACAATTTACGAATGCTTAATGTGAACAAAATGGAAAAAAGAGACTGGGAATGGCAATAGGAATGAGAAATTAAAAAAAAAAGACAATTAATAAACCAAACCAAACCACTACAAAGAGCCCCAAACCTGACTTAATTAGTATTGGGAAGTGCAGGATAGATGCTGATGCCATCAGACCTACAAGATGGGGACACCAAGACGCTCAATCCATCAGTCTAGGGTCCCTCTATCCCACCACCCCTGTCTTCTTGACTACAAAGTGAGTTCATCTCCTGTGGTATTATCAGAACAAGCACCTGTTTCTTCGCCCTGGTTTAGGCTTCAGTGATCAAGGTCAGGGCTGTCCAGCCGTTCCCCAAAGAGCATCAGACACATGATTTAGATACCTTACTATCTCTTTTGAAGTTTCTTGACTGCTTTCCACCCTTCTTTTCTTCTCCCTATTGGTCTCCATTTTCACATCTGTTCCAAAATTTGGCATTTCTGTTCCCGTTATCTTCTGTAATGTGAGATGACATCACTGATACTGTTATCCAGGTTAAGCTGGTCTTGCAAGATTTTACTCTTCAAAAAGCAGCCAGTATTCCCTTTTCCCTTTCACCATCCATGAAGTTCAGGCATTTGTCATACAACTTCTTCTTAATCACCCCAGTAGTATTTCACATCATTTGCAGTGAGCTTAACCTCTGGCCAGGTCCTAGTCATTGGCCTGGACATTTTCTTGCAACCCTGACAGTTACTACGATAACAGAAAATAGTTTTTTGATACATATTGAGGATGTTTAAATTCAACTATGATACGGCAAGTAATTTGAACAAGTTATGTTCCCTACAAAGCATTGTCTTGGAAGAATCCAACAGTGGGTTGATTACAGTCATCAAGCTTGGACGTGAAAGTGAAGTAGTATGAGTAATGCTCAGACAGAGTCTGATATTACATATCGTAAGTCACACCCAGAGCTGAAGAGGCATTGATTCTTCAGATTAGGTCTTACCTTTTGTAGGACTACCTTAAATGAGGAAAGAAGACCTTATGATCCAGAAACTGTAAACTACAAATTCTTGGAGTGTATGGATGTAGAAAACCCACTTTTCCAAATATCTCCTGTTCGTATCACTAACACACCCATTATCCAAAGTAAATCTTAGTCGGGATGTGCATGCATACGTAGTGACTTTAATTTCTGTAGCAGTTGAGTGCCCCTGTTCAGCCCAATTTCAGGAAAAGAAAAATACTACGAAGTTTAGGTTCAGTGTAAAGGAGATAGTAAAAAACTAATGACACATTAGATCAAAAAGGATGTTTCTGATTTCTATGAATGGATATAAAGAAACAGTGATATGACGAGAAAGATTAATTTCGGTAGCTTCCAATAACTTCTGAGAAATTAACATTCCTAAATATAGAAACATGAACATCAGAGAAGAATCTTTCATGCTTTGAATTGTGAGGAAAAAAAAAAGATTTAAAAATAGATGTCTGAGTGTCAGGAAATGAAATTAAAAATCCAGTACTTACTGTGTATGTACCCACCCCCACGTTTGGTATACAAGTGTTTTCAGATAGGTGCAAAATTCAGTTTTTAATAAATATGTTAATAATTACATTAATTGGGAGATTGCTTTACAAGAGTTGTAAAGCTATTGCAGCAACTATCTACAAACTAAGCTCTGTTTGAAAACATTGTTGTGGAAGCCACTTTTAGCTTGATTTAAGGCTCTTTAATATAAGACTAGTAGTAGTATCTTCTACTGATCTGAACAAATATTTTCAAACAAGTAGTCCAGTCACTGAATAACTTCAAATTACTAATTCTAGCAAGAACTAGAACACAGAGTTTATCATACATATGATGAAAAAAAATTATATGCATGTGAACATCTGAAATCTTGGTTGGCAGTCAAAAAAGGTAATAATTGAGCTCCGTTGAGCACTTACTGCAGGCAGTGCAGAGAAATCTACAGCAATAAAATATTATATTGCCAGATTGCTTATTGTGTTTACCCAGTGGTTGTTCCAGCTGCTACAACCAGGAGACAGAGAGGATGCTCAAGCTGTGCAGTAGGCATGTCCCCCTCAGGAACAGTAAATGGGATCTACTCCTACAATCTTGCCCTCACAGCTGCATCACCAGAAAGCCTTTAACTCTGAAAAGATCTTGCAGTTCTTCCCCAACCTCATGCTTCTTCCCTTCTCCTTTGCTTCTCACTGCACCAACAGGAGAAAGATTTAGTCTCTGTGGGTGATTCTGGGTCCCAGGATGGCAAATGGCATAGCTGAATTGGAGAAGATGAGGGGCAGTAGGCACCCAAGAAAGTAGTCAGAAATCAGTCTTTCCCCTGATCTCCAAATGCCCTGATCACAAGCCAGCAGAGAAAACCCTCCACAGATTTCAGTCTGCAGTCAAGAGAAGTATTTGAATTCAACTCTCATCTTTTAGGCAGGTGCACCAATCATGACTTTTTACTCAGAAACGTGTAACAGTAAAACAATTTCTTTTTCTTCTCTAGACAGTGGAACACTCTATACCGGCTATCACCATTTGCGGTTATTCTTCATAGGCAGAATTTCTAACGTGTAGTTCTGAATCAGGCATGTCAATCCCAGAGAAGCATGCTACTGTTCTTTCTCAGTCATTCCCAAAGCACATCTAATATGTGTTTTTTTCTGCATTGCTCTTCAGAGGTATCTTTCTCTCTGCATTGACTGCAGTCAGAAGTATTTAAAATATTTTTATATTTTCAGCCTTTAGCAAGCTATTCTTCAAATATTTTTTTTTTTCTGGACTTGCACTATTTTTCTGATTATCTTGCCAGAATATCTGCTCTATCACGTTTTCTTCATTTGAGCACAATTTCCATTTGTTGAAGGAAGTGTTTTTGCCTCTATCAACCTCTTTTACAGAGCCATTTAATCTTTCTGACTGTTTAACTGTCCCTTTTGGAGCCTTTCTTGTTTGATGATTTCTGTTTGCCGATGTTGCTGTTATTTTAAACAGGCTCCTGTGCACTAACGTTGCCAGTTGAACTTACCCTTTACATTTCCTTTTAACTAGCCTCCTCGTTTTTGTCTAGTTCCCATTTTCTATAGTTCAAAGATATAGTAAGGGTTATTCCCTCTTATAAGGATTTTGAGATTGAACAAAACTGCATTAGGACTAACTTCATTGTTGATTCTCTTTTGGTCCTCAGAAATGTTCACTGTGGAAATATACTGTATTGGAGAAATGCAGGCAAATGATTCAAAGCCCTTTAAAATGCAAGGGTTTAGCAGCAAGCCTTTCCATATTATTTTAGACTTTTATCATTCCACTATTCCTGTTTAAACACAGGCATTTGACTGTGGTGTCTAGAGTAGAGTATGGTCTCCTCTGCAAGCTACATTTTCCTCTGTGATCAATAGAAACCAAGGGCCAACTTGTGAGAAAATTAATGTCTTAAGTGGGCTGAATAGTCTTATGAAGATGGTAATCCTTTTTTGTTGACTGTAAGGACTCTAGAGAGAGTATATTCTTAATATCGTCGATGTGGTTAAGTACGAATGCTTATGTGGCATGAATGCAGGCCTAAGACCACAGGTTTTAGATAGACAAAAAGCAAATACAGAAAGTGACTCCAGCTTCCTAAAGTGTTTTATTCATTTTAGCCATTTTAAAGTATTAGTTTGAACATATAACCAGCCCAAAATGCAAATAAGCTGGAATTATGTGTAAACCAGATTTTTGTATCATCGATGTTAGCACTTTTACAGTCAGATGATCAATGTTTGAAAGATGCATATGAAATTTATCTAGTTACATTTAATATCACTATCCTTTGTTGTATTTATTTAAGATATACCATGACACAGTCCAAGTAACGTTCCAAATACAGCAAGAATAACACCTTCTGAAACAACCCTGTGTACAGGTTTTATAGATTTGTGGAACACTCTGCTCAGAAAGAAATAGTTTTACATTAAACAATATTGAACTAGTCAGACATAAATATTATTTAAAGTGTAGGAGTTGTGATGCAATGGCAGAATGAAAAATGAAGATTCTTTGTGCCCAAGGAAAGTTGCTGAAGGAAGTAGGTATTGTTGCACAAGCCCTACCTGTCTGTAATTACTACCTTTATTGCGGTACTACTTGCAGTCTGTTTGGAATCGGTAACATAGTGTTTCCAGATACTGAGTTTTCTTTGGATTTATTTTCACATCTCTTTAGAGAAGCACAGATTAAAAAAAGTTACTAAAAATTTGCTATGGAAAGTGTAACTCACTAAACTTTTTAACACAGGACAAAACACTTCAGGATATTCAGATCCTATTTTGCAAAATATAAAGAAGAAAGATTATGTTCAGGATGGCTTGATGTTCGGAAAGATAGATGGAGAGCAAGCTGGATGAATTTTCACTAAAAGGAAGACCAGCTAGAAGACTGCAGTTTTAAACTGTTTTGAGCTTCTATAGTTCGTTTATGGTTTGTCCTCGTCAATCCAGAATGGAATAGCAGTACACATACAGGGTCAGCACTGGTGCTCTCAAAATGCATTCACTCCTGGCAGGTCCATGCTGGAAGTTACACGCTGAGAAGCCATCAAGACAGCCCCAGACACAACTCCCATGTCAACCTCTCAGCAGTTACACCCCAATGCATGTGCAGTGCAGGCTTAGTGTCAACAACAGATGTGAGCTTGCTTGCTAGCAAATATGCAATGTACATCAATGGTCCTGTGACCACAAAAGAGCAGAGAAATTAAACCCCAGTTCTTTCTTTACAACCAGACAGATAACTAACACAGATGTACACACTGAGTCAACCACAAGACTTGCATAATTAAACGTTAAGGGCTTTGTCTTAATATTTAACGTCGGTTTCTCTGTTTCTTAACATTTTCTTTTTCTTTCATTGTTGGAGCAAGTGGAAATTTCCAAAAAGAAAAAGGTTTTTGTTTAGTCCTCAGTAGTTCATTCTTACTAATAGTCACTTTATAATGAAGTAATCGCTGTGCAAATGTCAACAGAGAGATTGTTTAAACTTTTCAAGATGGAGGACACATTTCAAGTTAGAGGACAAGGACAAAGATGTACAATTACACAAAAATTTGCAAAGGTTCAACAAAAAAACCTACAGAGTCAGAAAAAAAGAGTAAAACATGCAAATACTGGTTAAAAAACCCTTGAAAACCATTTCCCATTCAAACGAGCTAAATATAAATTGCCATGCAAACTATGGCAACTGAAATACTAAAGTATGTCAAAAATTCCTTGAGAAAAAACTAAAAGCAGAAGGTTACCCAGTACACTTTTAAAACAAAATACACTTTTAAAATTAAAAGATTAAGGGATAAAAGGAGATCCTAAGGAAAAGTCTTCTATATGTCCTTTATTTCTTCTTTTCTTGTCTGAAATATGTGTATATGGCCATTCTTGTATACAGGAAAATCAGACTAAATGGACCTTTAGTCAGGCCCATTGTGGCAGTTGCTGAATCTTAGAGCTGAATTAGATCAATATGTGGCAAAGTTCCTAACACAGCCTTAAAAAAATCTGCACTAGAAGAAATGCTACGTCTTCATTTCAAAGCAAGTGGACAGAAACCTCAGAATAGAGTATCTCAATATTAATAAACTTAGTTAAAAAAATATATTCTAATCAGAGTGAGAAGCAGCCATATTTGAGTGCTGTTCATCCCAGCACCAGCTGTGGAACCCAACAAACCAAAGAAAAACACCTTAACTCAGAGACATAGCTCTGGCCTTGTAACATCTTAATAACTTTACTGAGAGCACAACAAATTGCGTCTACAGTATAACACAACCAGCAAAACATTTTCTGGAATTCCTGAGTGAGGAACTAGTCTTTATCATCATAGAACTGTTAGATTGATCTCCAAGTCAGTAAGTGCATTTGTTTGAGAAATCAGTTTGCGGGCATTACCATAAAAACAATGCTTTTGCTCCTAGAATATGCTCATTTTAAATGAGTAGTTGGATGGCTCAGAGAATTTTGAATACTTAATTAAATGAATATTTCATACAAATTCCCTGTAGTAGAATAGTTTTCCCTGGTAGTTACTAAATCTCAAAGCAAATGCTCAGATTTCACAAATGTGCAGAACAGGTAAAATATGCTATTGACAAGTTTTAAAAAATGTTTAGCTAATGCCTTTTTCAGAACTTCTTTGAATTATTTTTTCATATAAAATGCTTTTAAATAATCCAATTAAACACAATGTTTTGCATATTGGTTATTGTTTCCACTAAAACATATCTTTTTGTGTAAGAATTCTGTTTTAGAATAATCATTAAAAATTTACAGATGTTGGAATTGTTTAGATATTCAATATGTTAAGTTCACCACAATTGTTATGATAATCTGTTTTTTTAAGGAAGCGGTAAGTATAGTACTCTTTGGGCATTATGTACATTAAATTGTTAAAGAGCACCGAGGTGAGTTCCTTTTTTTAGGTTGCAGAAAACTCGATCTTATGCTATCTTCTATTATTTTGGTTCCAGTTCTTATTGCAACAGTTAGCTAACCGTGTTCAACATTTCTCCTTTAGCAAAAATATATGTAAAGTTTTCTTTTAGGCCCTTTGTGCTCAAATATGTACACATACACATGTTTGTGCATTCACTGAAGCTATCACTTTGCACTTCTTCTGCCAGATAGGGACAATATAGAACATTGGTAAACCACCATCATCTTCTCAATAAATTGTAACACCCACTACACTGTTTCCAACTCTTCTTGTGGAAAGTTAAATGCAACATTTCAATTTTATTCCTTAATCTGTTCTTGAAACTGCTAATGGCAACACAATCCATTGCTACAGATAATGTATTAACATTCGCATTAATGGAGACAAAATTGTTGAGATTTACTTATATTGCATGAAGATACCAGTATCCAGCTTATGTTCAGAAATCTTTTTCATGTGGATATTGTGTTGCGAAAAGCTCAGGTATTAGAAAGGTGTAGTGGAAGCTAAGTTCAGGAACTCGGAAACAAATTAGGTGCTACTTAGTCATGGTATTCATATCTCATTTTCAGTGAAATTGTTTGGGGTTGTGCAATATTTATAAGGAGAGTGCTCATTCTTGGAGTGAGCATAGATACCAAATGCTTTGATCACAAGATGTGTCTGTAGTATAGTTAGTGCAGTCAAAGAAAACCATGGATTGACACAGATAATGTAGCTATAGAAAACCAAGACCAAGAGCCTTCCAGCACCAGCTTTTTGACATCCTTGGCTCTTCTATTTGAAGCAATGGAATGCTGTATGTCAACTGTTTTCTTCATCAGCATTTTTTTTTTCTGGACATTTCTGTCCACCAGGGTGGGAAATGTGTCTGGGATTTACAACAAATCTGTGCTCTAACAATTCAGATAAGATGTGTTAGCACACTTTTCTGTCTTTGAAATACTGGTGAATTCAAACCCTTACCCTAGTAATAGACTATGAATGTGGAGAAATTTGCATCTCTATTTTCACTGTATTTTCTACTATATACAAGAAATCCTGGGAAAAGTGGAGAGACAGATGAAGTTCATGCATGTATTTGCATTCTTGTATATATGTGTGTTTCTTTGTGTAACTTGCTTATACAAATCAAAGTTACCTATTTTCTCACTTGAACATTAATTTAATGGGCATTCTATCTTCTAAACTTACAAATGTTCTTACATGATATTAAGACACTTGAATTGTAAAAAAACAAGAAATTAAAGTAATCACCATTTTCATGCATCAGACTTCAGTTTTAATCTGCTGGTTTAAGCTTTAAAATTTAAAGGGAATACAAAATAAAAATTCTGATCAGGTCAGAGTGTTTCACAGGGAGTTCAATACACTTAAACTGAAGATGTAAGTTGAAGCAAGACGTAAGCCAAACACTTTCAATTAGGAAGTTGAAGAAATGGAAGTGTATATTAAATAGGTAAACAGTTCAAAAAGAAATCGAAATCTGCAGTCCAGCCAACCACTGAGTTCAAATTGTTAATGACATTATGTAGAGGCTGAAAACAGTGACAATGCTATAGAGTTTCCCTGAATTCTTGTCACAGAAGGATTGCCTGATAAGACTGGAGCAGGGAGATAGGTGCATAAAGCTGAATAAGACATGGTAGTGACAGAAAAGCAAAAACTAGAACTTAATAGTTCATGTCTGAGGGACAGTACAATGCTTATTTGGAAGATTAATTGTTTGAAAAGAAAGACTGAATGAGTGTACAGACACCCCAAAGCAGGCAGTAACAGAGAAGAAAGCAAAAGAAGGTAGTGACGCATTGGCCAGCTTTGTAGAAGAGGGTTCTCTGTATAAACAAGTTTCAAGAGAGTAAACAAATTTAATGTGTATGGAATACTGCTGTGCATTTTTTACTCCCCCTCTTCACGACTGTTTTACAGAATCACATTTAAGTGCCTAGCAATGGTTTTTTCACTGCATTCATTGTGCAGTACTAAGCCATTCTTTGTGCGGTACTAAGTGGCAGTAGGTATCACCACAAGCCTCTATGTGGCAGAAGCAAGCAGCTGGGTGTTAATAGCAGCATATCAGCAGCTGATCTGTAATGAGAAGTTCCCTAGAGTATACACTTCCCAGCACTGCAAGTGCAGTAATTTGCATCTTGCTCAATTAATATGTCACTCCTTATTTGTGTTTGCAGTCTTTACATATTTTACATCCATGACTGATGATGTAGATACAACAGTACAATAAACGTATTAGAAATACCAGATGGGTGGGTGGATGAGATTAGATTATCTTTGCTGTCATCACCATCACAGATCAACCAGATACAGTCTGATCAAACAAGAAATCCACTTCCACTTAATTAGTATAGCCTCACTGTTCTGTAGTTTATTGGGAGGTACTGTCCCCTGGCAAAATTTACTAAGATGAAATACTATGATGAAACATTATGAGTGCAGGCTTCATCTGCTCTTCTCTTAGTCAGTTTTCTAGGACAGTCAGCCAGACACCATCAGTATTTTTCGTTTGTCCCCTGACAGTCTGTGTCAGAATCAAAATCCATCAAACTCCTGATCTGTCTCAGTGATGGCTTCCACCAATAGAACCACATCCCCAAAAAAACAATCCAAAAAACCCCACCAATCCAAACATTAAATAAGCAAAATACCTGTAGCTTCATCCAAGACACTTAGGGACATGAAAGACCTCTCCTGGCCCATCAGAAGGTAGACTTCAACATTGAAGTTGTATAGTGTCTTTCAGGCAGAGATAATGACTCAAGCCTTGCACGATTGTTCTAGGTAGCATGTTTAACCCTTCTTTGAGTCCTACAAAGAAACCAATAATTTCAGTACCTGTGTTTCTTGTTATAAATTAAATGCCTTCTGCTAGCTTCCTGCTGTCTGACTAACCAGACCAAAGAAGAGCATGGTATTAACATGCAATGCTATGTATGACAGCCTTAACAAAATTATAGAAAGTTCTAGCACTAGGGTATGCCATACTTGCTAGTGTAAATCTTGGCAAGCATTGGCTAGAACATGCAATCATTTCTTACAATATGTCATAATTTTTTCCTGGTGCAACCTGTTTTTAAAGGCTATTTTCATTTGCTACTGGTATAAGGTAAGCATAGAAGGTTTTTTAATAGAGATTTATGCGGTTTCTCTAATGCCTTAATCCATGGTTTCCTCTCTATCGCATCTTCCTGTTAGAAACCGGTCAACCCAGCTCATTAATTTCATTCTCACATTGCCTATGATGTGCTATAATCCTGTGTATGTTTAATAAATTGGATGTATGGGAGTGAGACATCTCCTCAGAAGGGGTTGAAGAAAGCTTTCATATCAGGCAGAAGGTTATTTCTGTGTGTCTCTGTGTTTACAAATATATACCCTCCCTTTTCTACTAATACATCTAGGTACTATATCTGGTTCATCCTAAATGATGCAGCAAATTTTTCTCAGATATTCCAGGAAACTTCCAATTTTACTCCTTTCCCTTTCTATCATGAATACCAATATATCAACTTGTCTGAACCACAGATCTACCTTGAGCTAAAATTGTCAAGCCACATGAGATCATTTAATTGAGGATTTCTGCATTAAAAGCTATAATCTTTGCTTTGTACTGGTTCTGTGTGTATTAGAATGCATTTGATACTGTGTGTGTATTTGTGTAAATACGTTATTTAGATGTGTTTCAGAACTGTCTACCTATTCACCACACATGACCCATTTTTCTGTTAGAAAATGATGAGAAGGTGAGGATTAGATACTTTGAATACAGAGCATATGCCAAGCTAGCAACTTAATGGTAGATGCACTGGACACAATCAGCGCATCAGCGGTACACCAGTCAAATGATTAAGCAGGAGTTGCACCCATCTCACCAGAAATCAATAGAGAGAACAGTGTGTGGAGAAAGGTAGTACTACTATGTCCATAGCAAAGTGAAACCATCACCAGAAAAAGGAATAATATTTTTAACACGCTAAGGAAAATACTTTCTTTTTGCTATAGCTCTAGAGGTGTTGAGGCTCTAATAAAAAAGTAGGGCTTTCAGGTTTTCTAGGGAAGATGTAGTGCCAAAACATTTTCTATATTTACATCAGCAAATTCAACAAGAGAGCTCTACTGTAAAACTGCTCCAGGCAACATTTCCACTGTGAACACAACTTTTCACAGGCTTAAAGAGATAATGTGTAAACACCATGTGTTAAAGCTGCTTCAGGTGGGTATTAATAAAATAAATAACAGCTCCTACAAAGAAAGGTATGTTCATAATATGCCTTGGCTTCACTAAGTGCAGAAGCATCGTAAGGTTGTTTAGTGAAGTGATAAGACACTCCTTAGTAGTGCTGAAAGGGAACCTGTGGGGTAATTTGCAGTTCCACCTACACACTATGTTGATGGCCCTTGCCTAATCCAGGATAGGTGTTCATTCCCCTAACTGGATGCCCAAATATCAAAAACTCAATGCAATGAGACCTGATTTTTCTTCCTGTGAAGTGTGAATACCTAAGAGTTTGAGAAAATGTGAGGATGAGAGCTAGAAAACTAGGTCTTCTGTCTCTCCGTAATGCATTTTCAGCCATACTTGGGTGTCCAGTCCTCTTTATACTCATAGCAATTTGTAACTGTTGTGATACTGCTCATATTTTTGTTAAGTTAGTAGGAGGACCTCAGGTTTTTTCAATATAAAGATCGATTAGAAGCTGAGATAACCACATATGATAAGCTTTGGAGCCTTTCTAGAACCTCTTCATTACCGAGAAAAAAAGAATTAAAATACCAGCTACCATTCCAGACAATAAAAAATAGTTTTTCTTTGCCTCTGCCTTTCCACGTTAATGGTTCTGCTTCACAGCATCTTTTGGTCAGCCGTGCAAATCAGTCTTTTTCTTAGATTTTTCCATGGTAGTTTTTATGACAAATATGTGAAACTACCACAGTGAAGTCCTCTTTTTCTCACTCTCTTTTCAAGATACATTTTTTTTTTCCCCAAAAGCAGACAATAAACAGAGGAAAACTGATGCACTGAATTTGTGGTCCCTCTTTTCTCATTCCAATATTCAAAAAGTATGGAATAGCATTAGACTATGAATTCTCTTCCTTTCATGCTCTTTTTCAATTGTACACCTCCTTCAGAGAAACATTTTTCTCTATGTCAATTATATACATGTGTATGAATTTTTTAACAGATTTGATAGGGACCTTAATTTCAATAACACAAATAAATATATTAATGATAAGGCAGTAGACACTATCCTACCTCTTGCTAACTCAGCATAGAAAAATGCTGTCATAGATAAGAAACCAAGCTTTATCCTATTCGCAGCAGCACACCACGCAAATGTTCATTAAATAAATAAATAACCTGTCTAACAAATAAGAATAGAAATAAGCTCTCTGAACTCCAAAAATGCTTTGCTGGAGTTATTAGAAGGTAATTTATTAGAAGGTAATATACTCTGCATGAAGATAATGCACTTACCATCTCCCCAAACTCCTGCTTTTTGAGTAAATCCTTCAGCTACATGATACAAGCTTGGCTTCAAACAGGAAACTCCTAGGTATTGCTGGGAATAAAATCTACTAATTTTGAGCATAAGGTGATGAGAGCAATATGTCTAATTTCATTTACTTTGAGCATTACAAATGGGCTGTTAGAGCAGTACTGAAGTTCAAATCCATCAATCTGTCATAAGCATTAGTAAGAGTGGTTATGGGGGTTATATTGCTTTTTTTACACACAATGTCCTGAATTGTAGGGAGTATTAAATTAATTTCTTCAGTTCTACCTCTCTCATCCTCGTTTCATACTGGATTTATATGCTTTCACCTTACAAAAATGTGAGTTGCTAACAGCTCCTGCCCTTATTTGTTAGTTGCAGTCCAGAAAGATCCAAAACTTTTTGAATTCTTATAGTTTCTTTTCAGATAAATGCCTTTAAACCATCTTCAACATCACAACAAAAGAAGGGTTTAAGGAAATACCTCAGACGACTTCTGCACTTTGTGCCCAGTTCCTAGAGGCAGTGCACTAAGTCAGAAGATGAAGAACAAGGCTGTTCAATATGGGTAATGGCATTGGACCCAGGCAATGTTTTTGCTATCCTGACCCCCAAAGGAAGTAAGTGATCATGGAACACATTTAGAAGTGGCAAGATTAGGCTTTTAATGTCTGTAAAGCTCTCTGAAGATAAGTGTTCACCATTGCTGTGTTCTACTGATTGCAAAAGTCCTATTAAAGTACAACCAGTGATTGAAAACTGTTCGAGTGTTAATGCCACTGGTCAAATAGAGCCAAAATACTGAGAAGACAAATGTCTAACATCTTTCAAATATTAGCCTGGACGTAATAGCACTCCTGTTAATTTTATTTTCATTTTTACTAATTAGGTGTGGGCTTTCCTCAACTCAACAGATTTTTTGCATAGCATTTAAAATAAAGATCTGACCACAACTCCTTATGTAAAGAATTGATTTTTCAAGTTGAAATTCTCCCCAATAGTCTGCAAGTACATGCCTCTCAACCTCCCGCTTTCCCAGCTCTTTCATCTGCATGTAGAAGTCCATGATTCCCAGCAGCAGTATTTGGACAGCAAGCTGATTTCACAGCTTTCCTCTACCTAAACCAGAAGATTTTACTCATTCTCCTCCCTTTTCTCCTACCTTTTCTTCTCTTTGTTCCACACCCCTGCTCTGATTTTGTGAGTGTGGTGCTTGTCAGACTCCCCTAAGAGCCAATCTATTGAAAAATGGAAGAAGGGCAGGGGAGGGGCCAGAGAGTAATAAGGTCATGCAGGCTTCTAATACTTTTCAAAGTTGATTTCAGGGAGCTGACAGGACAGCAATAATGCGACTTGTTGGCATGCAGGAAGGTAAGGATTACGAAGGGAAAAGATGCAATATTTTCTTCTGGGTGACAGTGCCATTATGTTGTTTTGGCTGCTCATGAAAACATAGATTTTGATTTCCATGACCCATTTCTGTGACGTGCCACAATTCCCTTCCTGTGAATGAGGGAATTTCTGAATATCTCTGTAACAGGCACGTATTCAGTGAGACGTTGAACTATAGTAAAAGTATGATTATTACAGCTTTCTAAGTATGATAGAATAAACATGCTGTCTTTCATAGAAACATATAGGCAACTAGGTATACGTCATTTTATGCCAATATAAACACTTTGGCAATCCACTGTTCTGGCTCTTTGGACCAAAAAAAGAAAAATTCTTCTTTTACCATATAGTTAGTTGTCTTCTGGAACCTACAAGTCATTGAAGTCAATTAGAAGACTAAATCAAAACCATGTTCTCCATTTGGGCGTCTAGATATTAAATGTGTCATGACAGCTAGATGATTTATTGTCCTTCTGTATAAAATTGGAATAAGTATTGTCAGACTATGATTTGTTCTCTCTTTATTTGGGAAAAAATGCTCTGTGAAGAAGTTTATCACTTCCTGATCAACACAGAAGTATTCCACATGCTTAGGTAAGATGCCTAGTTTTTACAAAACTGGGGTTATTGTATATGACTTCCTCAAATTCTTCCTGTCTGTCTCAGATTCTCTGTGTGATATTCAGTTGACTTCGATAACCATCAGTATTTTCGTAATATCAGCTGGAAGCCATAAGCAGAAAGCTGACATTTCCTCAAATTTCCACACCTTACTCCAGTTCTCCAACAAAACTTTCACACACTCACTAACGACTATAGACTTTGGATCAGGCCCAGAAAAAAAGACATGGTTGAAGTAAACACGAATGAGTCTTTAATGGTGAAACAGAAAAATCTCTTACTTGAAAAAGACCTTTATTAAAGGTTTATACATGTGCCAAAAATTTCAATAACAATTATTTTCTTTTATTTATTTTCCATTTTTTGGCTTTGTTTTGTTTCAGATACTATATAAAAATAGATCATTTGGCACTGAGTATCTTCATTGTGTGTGTATCCTTTCTTTCAGTTTAAGAATTTATGGCAAGCTGAGTGTTCACATTGAAGAGTATGTGTCACAAACCTCAAACATGACTGCATATCAATTCATACTAAATACAAACATTCAAAAAATGTTTTGAATGATACTGTCAAAGTTTTTAGCTGAAAATGGGCTACAAGGCATGTTTAAAGAATACAAGATGCTGGCAAATACAGTGGAAACCTGGAAGTTCCCAGTGATTACAGATTGAAACAAAGCTCTACTGTGCACTTCAGGACAATTAATATTATACAGTAGTAGAAACAAATATAACTGAAACATTAAAAAAAAAAGTCATTTATGCTCTAATATGTATTTATAAGTCATCTACACATGGTTTCTTGACTCAATTTCTGGATATCTGAAAAGGTAAATAACTAATTAAGCATACTGGTAAGCAAGACCAATAAATGACATTATCATGTAGTGGTTAGTAAGGTATGATAAAAATCTAGATTGCAAGTGTCTGTTCCTTGCCAGGTCACTGACTTTGTAAGAGATGTTGATTGTTTTGGTTTAGCTTATTTAATCCTAAGGCAGGATAATAATATTTCCCAGGGCATAGTGCTTCAGAGCATAGTTCAGGGACTTAATTAATTGACATGTGTGGTGTGTTACATTCCTTGAAAGTGTAAAATATACAATTAATAAGATATATTATTATTATTCTACTGAGGGATTCCATTGACTGAAGGCAGGATGCACAGCCAGGAAGAGCTCTTCAAATCAATGTCTCTCCTGAGCAATTAAGTGGCAGCAGAGATCATAAAGATCTTTTTTTAATCTCCATTTGGCAAAATAGTTATGTATTTTCCTTTTGCATGTAGATCAAATCATTGTGATTGAGATCTTTATTATTTTTAGAGTAGATAACTCCGACAGTCATTGGCTTAGGCTGACATGCACAAGCCAAAGGCATGGTATAATAGGCAAAATCCACTCTGTAGTGTTCAGCAGTCAGGAGAGCAGAGACTGATTATGAGAAGGTTCAGCTTTTCCCCTGAGCTACAGTCAAGAATATTGAGATCCAGTGAAAAAATGCAGATACCAGAATAGGTCAGATCGTAGGAAGTAATCCTGATTTCTCTTTGCTTGGAACAGTGGTAGTTTACTAGTGCAGCTTTTTAGACATAAAATTCTGCCTATTTGATGTTTTGTAAAAGAGAGCTGTTGACATAGGTCTTTTTCAAAGCCACATACTGATCTGGCCAATGAATGCTGTAACACTCCAAATAAACAAGAACACTGTAAATAAGCATCTTTGTAAAATAGTGTATTTGAAATGTATCTAAACTGCATAGTGCTGGGGAATGTCTCAATATGCCAGAGGTTACCAGGTGCTTTGACTCAGGTACAGAACTAGTTTCAGACAGATTTATTTGTGGAACAGAGACTTTGAAGCTAAAACCCTACAAATAGCTCCTTATTGCCCACAGAATGATTGTGATACTTAAGCCGTCTTTAATGAGGGAGTTTAGGTGGCTCCATGAGGTAGCAATATGTGGTATTAACAGGCTTCCGGTCGAAACTGATATCTGAGGTCTTATATTTTGGAGGTGTATGAGGATGTATGATCTAGTAACACATATGTAGATATTACAATATCTACATATTGTGAGATGAAGTTGAGTGAATTTTCACAGTGTCCCCTATTGAAATTTTAGGCACTTAGACAGTCTGCCACTTTAAAAAATATGGTTAATACAGTGCTATAAAGCCTATTAATACAATCCTAGTATTACCATTCAATAGCTGTTTGCTTATAATTTTCAACATTATGATGTTATGCCAAATGTTGCCTTTCCTATTCTAATCAGGTAGATCACCTCATTTTTTCAACATAGGTGCAATTTTATTAGTTCATCTCTTACTTCACTTAAAGACAAGAAATGAAAAAGAGGACAGAATCTCTATTATTCATTTTCTATGTAAACACAGCTTTGCACAGACTAGTCTGAAACCACATTGGCCAGCGCAAAAAGAAAAACTTTTGGGATAAAGATGAGACTCCTACAAAACCCAGATAATTCCATTCATGCTATGAGTCTGAGAACCTCCCAGCTGCTGTGTGCCTCCAGATTGTGTAGTATTACATCCCGAGGGGATTCAGTCATCATCTTGTCTTTACCATTGTTGCTCTACTTTAAGGACTGTAGGCTATTCTTTCTCTCCTTCCAGTGCCTTGTTTTTTTAAAATGTCTGAGACTACCAGAGAGTAATGCATTTTTTTCTAAGGTAGCAAGTGATGGACTCAGATTTGCTACCTACACACATTCTCTCTTCTTTGTCAAGCGGAATACAGATTATTTTCAACACACCAGCTAGAGAGGGAAGGACAAAGTGGGGGCTCCCTGCCTTGCCCAGAAAAGCCTGGAATAGGAGGTATGGCAGAACTTCTGTGCAGATGCACAGAAGTGGGGGTGCCGAAAGGGGTCAGTACCTGAGTGCTCCTCAGCCGGTGACTGTCCCACCAATGGGTGCACGATTAACCTAAGCATTTCAAGGAGAGTTATGGAGAGGGTGTGTTTTTCAGTCCTTTTAAATACAGCAAGTGTGCAGAGGCTGAGAAAAGGATGTTTGGTCCTTTCAAAAGACAAGGATTACGGAGGATTTTACTCATTCATAATTATTGTACCTCTAGAAGAAAAAGGTAGAAAAAAATGAAAACTTGTGTTTTCCTGTTACACTTGAAATTTATCTAATTCAGAAACAAGACAACATCATACATACTTCTTACTTCTGTATCATTGTTGCAGTTACTTTACTTAACAGGATTTTACTGAAATAGGAGCTAATGTGAACAGAATATATCAGCAGAGTATAAGATGAGGTCCACAGACTAAGCTAAGATCTTTTTTCTGAACAAAACACCTTCTGTGTCAACAAGGATTTTGTAGTTTGTTTATACTAAGGGTAGAGGGGCAAAAGAAAGCATTTGAAAAAAAGCTTAAAAAAAAGACGTGTTTATACATAGGAAAAAATTTTTGGCATTTTTTTATCAAAAAAATCTATTAAGATGGCAGGGATCTTCTCATAGATTTCCCTGGTCATTGGTTCGGGCCCCGGTTGAACAAATAACAGAATTTAAAAAGTAGAGAGACAGAAATTTAAATGACAAGACACAGACTTACAGTTCTAACAATGTGATATGGCTACTGTTTCTTACAGTCATATATTTGTCTGTAACACTGGTGTGAAATATAATTAAAAGAATGCTTTGATCTCTACAGACAAACATAAAAATAAGCTTACCACTTATTCAACTACTTACTAAAACTAACTGAGAGAAGGGTTTTTAGACAATTCATCACTAGAAAATTAGCTGTCAGTGAATACAATAATCTCTTTCAACAAGAACAATGTACTTATTAAAAAGTGTAAATTGCTTCTACATGACACAATTTTATCCTTGCTGGTTGGAAAATACTAATCTTTCATGAGCACTTTTCCAACAACTACAAAATTACCTTTACACAGTATGTGCAAGACTACAAAAACTTTTAAAAGAAACATTTTAAAAATTTGTTTTTAATTGAAAATATATATTGCACTTATAGAAGACAGTATTTCATCCAACATGTAGAACTGACAACATATGTTAATCCTTTCTGCCTGTGGTCCCTGCATTCTGAATTGCAAGATCTTTATTTAATTATTCAAAATCTATTTTAGAACAATTAACATGACCTATATAAAATGGTAATCTCTTCCAGTGTAAATTGATTTCCAGGAGGAAAACAAGATTCCTCTTCAAAAGGCAGAAAGATGCAAAATACTAAAAATTCCCTCTTCACGTTTTCCTCCAGCCCCATGGGGTAGGAGAGGCAGAATCCAGCACAGGTGAAGCCAGCACTTAGGACTGGGAGATGGTCTCCAACAGTAGCTGAAACTAGCAGGAGCATCTGGAACGATCCAGACTCATCTGGGATCCTACACTCCCTCCACAGCTGTCACCCACAAATGAAAGTAGTAGTTTGCTGTTGGCAAGTGAATCTGCAAATTAGTTTCTTTCCATTGCTTTCTTACCGTATACCACTTCCTTCTTCACCTCCTTTATTATTCTCTCCCTTCCTTAGGATGGCCTTTGTGTTGCTCCCTACTGCATACATATTTAGTTGTGATTCGCAATGAATTCATAAGATACTTCACTCTTACCCAAGAGATAAAACCACTTCTGAACTGGAGGTACAGTCCTGTTATGCATCTCTTTGTAAAGAAAAAAATAGCATTTAGTTGCAGCTGTAGTTAAGACTGATTTTGTTCATAGCCCTTGGACCTGTTCAGGAGTAATGCACAGATCTGGGATGATGCTGAGATGCACACTCCATGGTATCTCCTTTCTTTGGGGAAGTCTAATCTTTCCAGCAGTGATACATCTAGTAAAACCATATTAGTTATAGCTCTGGATAGTACCTGTTCCTAGAGTAGATCTGCACTTGCCTGAGCAGACTACTATGCGTCCTTGCAATTTCTGCTCTTGTCAGCGAAACTCCTAGCACCCACACACATAAGCTAAGGTTTGATCACTATTTATTCATCACATTATCTTGTCTTCCATCTTTTGGATTGTTTCTTATCATGCTAAATTTGAACTTTTAATATTATGTTTATATGCTTAGTAGCCAGCACAGTAGGTTTTTAAGCACTACAAGAATAAAAAAGAAAGTGAAAGGAATATTCTGAAACCTTCAAGTTCTTTAAGATTCATGACCATTTGAAGACAGATATCTGGTTCCCTTAGGCACATCTGGAAATTCTTGTCTTAAAAGACCTGTACTTAAAGAGTACAGGTGAAACAAAATGATTATGTAAAACATTTAGTGGTTCATCAGACTTCAAACTAATGTGCATAATTTGCATTAAACCCCACACTTCTAATAGTTTTAGCTTCAAGTTCCAAGTTCATTTCACCTTAAAAGATTTGCTGGCAATGTTCCTGCTATGGTTTTAAGCTAATGTGCTTGAAGGAATTAAAAAAAAAAAAAAAAAAGAGAAAAGGAATTTGACAGCACTTTACAGACTAGTTTTACACAGGAATTTAGCAAAGGACTGGACTGTGGTGCTCCTTCCTTAGAATTGCTATGTAACTTCCTCTTTTGGGGAGTATTTTTGTGTGATGGTTGAGGTAATGCAATAATTTTAATGGAAAAGATACCCACACCTCTCAGTCCTTGTGTTGGCTGCTTCCCAGCATGGTTCATTCAGACACCTTTGTAGTAATTTCTTGATGACATCTGAAGCTCTTTGTGACTGAAATCTTAAATTTTGCATCTAAATTACAGGAGCATTTAGACTGAAGAAGCCTCCTATTGCTCTTTGCTGAACATACATATGTGATCAAGAAGTTGATCTTTTAGAGCAGAAAGACTGGAACCCCTTCTTTTGTTAAGATTATAGGCACACAAACCCTGGTGAATAGTATAGTAACATCAAATGAAAGAAGCAGATATAATCTGCTTTAGCAGGAAAGGACTGAAGTGTGTCTAAAATCTGTAATTAGAGAAGAGAAAGCCAAGACAAATATTGCTACTCTTTCTCAGGGTTCTGCCGAAAGCTATAGAAAGGCTGGAGTCATAATTTGATTTGTTTTAAATCCTATGAATTGTCAGTGTCACAACTCCATTACAAAGTGCAAAAATGAGGCCTTTGCTTGTAGTGCTACTTTTCTAAAAGGTTGAACTTGAAGCAGGTCCTGCTACTGCAAACACCATAACAGGGACAGGTATTCCAGAAGACTTTTTCCACATCAGCTCCCTGAACTGCGTGAAAGACTTTGTGCAGAGCCCATATTGCCATTTTGCTGCTTTGCACATCCAAATGGCCTCAAAGAAGGTGAGAAGAGGGACTGGACTAACTAGTTAAATGCACGGAGATAAGTCTTGCAGACAACTGCCCCTCTTTTCCCTCTAGCACTACCAGAGAATTTAGACGGGTAGTATTTGGAGGGAGTCTGAGTCTCCCTCTTTTTGCATTCCTTTCTGATGTCTGTTCTGCGATCCCACGGCTACCCCTGTGCGTCAGCTAAGGGATGCCAGCTGCCTCAGTGAAAGCTATGTAAAATTCTGGTCAACCAGGATGAGAAATCCAAACTAGAAGAGACATAAAGTAGAGTTATTAGGATGATCAAGGGACCAAAAAGCACTCTGAGGGAAGACAAAATAATGGTTTTTTTAGCTTAGCCAAATATGGGGAGACATAAAGTGTGTTATGCACGTTAGAGTGTAACCACCATGTAAATTAAACAACAGTGTGGAACGCTGGGAACAGAATGACCATATGCAATTTAAAAGAAAGGTTCTAAACCTCAGAGGAAACAGGTTTTCTTCTGAAATAACCTGACAGTAGTAGCAACGGGAACAAAAAAATCCAACCCTGCTGGATTTTAAGGTTAGTGTATGACTACGTCATTAAAATGCCTCTGACACTAGAGGACTGCTTTTGCCAATCCTGATCTAATCCTCTGCCTCATGTTCCATTGATCCAAAGGAAAAAGCATTTCACAGAGACTGGAGGAGACTGCGATGAAAACAGCTGATCTCGCTGTAGTCAAAAAGTCTACCTGGCACTGCCACTGCTATGGAGAAGAAAAGTGCTGGTGGCACTGGTAGACAGCTCAGCCACCAGGTCAGGTGAGGTGAGCACAAAGGCTCAGATAATGTGCAATAATAGATACAGCAAAAGCACCTCTCCCCTCGCTTGGCCAGTAAATCTGCCTGGCAGATTATAAGCTTCATGGCATTAAGAAGCATCAAGCAATTATGGTCACTTAACATTTCATCAAATGAAGAGAGATGTTTTTTTAAGAGATATACTTTTAAAGTGCTGGCTGTGTATAATTGTCCATACGTCAGAGGTAGCAACTTGTTAGCACAGCCAATGGTAGACTAATTATTTTCCAGTAGTAAGGAAACGCAAAAGCCCTTCAGACAGACATTTCCTGAGAAGATTTACTACAGCAATCAGTAAAGATGGAGGAAAATATAGCAAATCACACAAGAACTTTAAAGTGTAAGCATGTGCAAACTGGAAGTCTTTTGCTCTGCTCTAAAATATCCCAGTAAATGTACATTTCTACTGTCTAGGAGGGATGAGACTTAAGAGATAATAAGGTTTATATGACATTCAGATTCCCAGTAAAGCAGGCGATGCAGACTTCTGATTATTGTAAAGCAAAAGGGTACAAGGGGAAGGATCCTTTTGTGGAAATCATGAATCTTTCTCTTCATAATCTTTCATTACTAGTCACTCTCAGCATTAGGTAATTAGACAAAGTGGTACCAGTGTCATCCTATATGGATCAATTATGTGAATTATTAAATCAAAGGTTATATAATTAATACTTTTTATAATTATGGACAATTTTTCAAAATCCATTTCCTGAAGCATCCTGGAAATTCCAAAGTGTACTTTTCTATGTTCTTGTTTCTGTTGTATTGCGAATACAAGTGATACAGATTTTCAGTCCCAGGTGGAGGCAATTCCAGCTTCTATATCAACATTTGCCTAGGCTTCCCAGTCTTTACTCATTGTCACCTTACTGTTCTCTATTTTATACTTATAACTCTGTTTTGAAACTTCTCTTTGTCTGCATTTAATATGCCTACACTGCAGGGAGTACTTATCATATTTATCATACAACTGGAATCAAAGATTATAAGGGTAAATGCCTGTAAGGGACATGCTAGAATTTAAATGTTGACTGTCCTTAATGATTGCTGTTCTAACAATGTGAAACTGCCTCCTAAACAGGCATAAAATGTTCCCACTTGGAGGCCTCTCTTTACAATCATTCCAATCAGTGCCAAAGTCTAATAGATTCGGTGGAATACAAATACATCCTTGAATTGTTTTTATGAAGACTGAAACTGAAAATAAAAAACATGCATCAATTAAACCAGAAGAAAATACTGGCACTTCTCAGAAAGATAACAGAAACCTAGACTCAATCTTATATTAGGGAAGGACTGTGCAGCTTTAGACTTTGCCCTACAGCTGGGAGATATAAGACGTCCTTTGACTAAGTCTGATGACTGACTGGTTCTTGTGGAATAATTTTCAATTAGGATTTTTCATCCTCATCCTAATAAGACCACTTACCCTACTGTGTACTTTTACTGAAATATGAAAACTAACATTTGTTTTGAAAAGTAATGTAACATTTTGAAAATTTTTTTCTCTGAATACAAAAAGAGATTAAGTCAATGTTTCTAAAAACATACTCAGGGTGGCCCATGACATACTGTACAAAAAATTAAAACCAAAAGATTTTCAAGTTTCAGTTTTCCTCACAATGCAACATAATTAAGTCCTGCAGGACTTTCCAGGCAGTAGTCTATTGGGTGTTGCCATCTGCCACTTGCTGAAGTATTTCAATGGAAGTACTTCAGGAAAGATTTTTCAATAAATATTTCATTAAATTGTAACATGAAGGCACCTGGACACATTCACATCAGCAAAATTTTTTTTGGTTTATTAAAAAATATAATGGGTTGCACACAGAAGATATTTCAGTGATGCCTTTAATTCTGGGTTTTCCTGTTATGGACTCCCATGCTTCCATGAGCCTTCACTGAAAGTAATGTCTAGATTTTTGTCTCAGAGATGCAGCAGTAGCTCACATTCATAAGTCAGACCACCAGAAAAACAGTGGGAATATTGATGATTTTCTTTGTTAAAAACCACAAAACTGACAAAAATGGGATCACATTAATGCATTAGAAACCATACTGCTTTTTTTAAAAATGAATTTCTTTTCTATGTCTCAGATTTAAAAAGAAAATGCTAGAGTGCAGCTTTGTTCTTCTAAATGTGAAAAAAACTATCTGAAGTTTACAGGAAGGACACCTAAAGGAACACATGAAAAAGAAATATTTTGCTGCTGAAAAATGACAGCAATTTCTTTTACATGTGCAAAAGGCTCTGCATGTTTGATTTGTCATCCTGCACTGCCAGTGCATGCATATGCACCAGCTCCAGGAGGATGTTAGACCATAACCTTGCACAGGAGGGAATTTCTGCAGAGTAGACACTTGTCAATATGAGGAAAATGTCATCTTAGCCTTTCTCACCTTGTGTACAACATTTCCACCTCATTTTGGGTCCCACACTGTGCCAGTCCTTTGGGCACTGTCCCTTGCTCCAGCAATCATCAACTCATTCCTGTTTCTGCTATCACTACCACTTCTGCTGGCAGATCATCACAGTTAGCAGAATTCCAGCAGATTCCCAGACATCTAGGAAAACCAGGCAAATGGCCAGGACACACATTCCTGCCAATGTGGCAGCTGTATGTACCACTTCCCTGCACTGCCCAGGCTCCCAGGGGCTGGAGTCCAAAAGATTTTGTTGCTATGAGAAAGCCATTCCTTCCTTTTAGGCATGAGACCACACCTTCTCTTATTTTTACGGACTTTTTTACTTTTTCTGTGTTCCCCTCTCTCTTCCTCCTTCCATCTCCCCAGGCACACTGTAAATTAATAAAGTGAACTGGAGGTGTTCCCACCTTCCGTTTTCATTCTCCTTGCAGTCTGAGCATAACTGATCAGGGAGCAGAAATGCTGATGCAGCCTATGCTCGGAAAGGGAGAAAGCAGTCAGGTGTTTCAGTCCATACTAGTTGCTAAGAGGCACTGGAACTACTCAGCAGCCAAAATTTGAGGGGACAGATAGCCACAAGGGGAAAAACAAGTTAACGAAGCATGTGTGCCCATGCCCACCACCCCCCAAAAAAAAAGAACAAAGAAACAACCTCTCTGATGGCAAACTAGAGACATTACTCACTCAGTCCACCAGGCCTATGCATTTTTCTAGCTATTCCAAATTACAAAGCAACTCTAGGAAAACAAAGGGGAATTTCTTCTTCTTTCAACAAAAATAACCTGCTTTTTCTTTTTTTTCTTACCTTTATTCTTTGTGTTAACCTGCAACTATATCTTTGCAGTCTATTCCATTCCTTTTTTCTATTCCTTCATTTTATGTTCTGACAACCCCAGGTGTCCAAAGAGATCTTAGTATTGTAATGCTCAGAATCAAGCCCCTAAGTTTCAGGCACCTTATGCTGCAGTGGAGAATACAGGGTCCATATATGAGTTGTGTATCTCAGAACATGGTTAAAAAAAAACTATATCTTTGATACAGAGGGGCCTAAATTAACACATCACAATGCTGAAAACATTGACATGGCTTAAATCCTACCCATCTCTAAAGCTTAGGTAGTGAAAGTCATTTCTCTTCCCCTCAAGATTTTCCATCCCAAAACCTCTAGAAAAGAAAACTCTGCTCCACATGACCCTGTTTTTTCAAAACATGAGCAGAACTTGGTTCTGACTTTCAAAAGGACAGAAAAGATGTCCCTGGTGCCTGATGCACTATTTTAAGTAATTGGTCTGAGTTTAGAGCAGTCCTTCAGGAAAATCGTGTTTACGCTTTCTTTTAGGACAGAGGATATTTCAGTCTTCAGTGTTTCCATGTGAATGCTTGCAAGTGTGCTTGGGGTATTCTCAGTCACCACTACAGGTGGTTACTCCTGCTGGTGAGAGTAGGCAAAACATGGGGCAGAGGAAAATAGAAGATGGATGTATCTAGGGAAGAAAGAGTAGTGTTTCAGGTGCAGAACAACTTTTCTGCAGCCCTGCTGCCAAGGCAAACTATCCATTGGAACAAGACTATTTCCTTGTAGATAAGTAGGACACTTACTTTGGCATAGATAAACCTGTAGTTTAGCCTCAGTTCAGTGATTCAGTGGTGATGTCTGCATTTCACATGAATTAGATGAAATGCAAGATAAGCATCATGGACATTTTAGAGCCAGAGGAGAATATACATTACATAATTCTTATGTGTTGTGGGAAAAAGGTGACATGTCTTTGCTTGGGTGATTCTGAGCAAACCAAATGCATATCTTCAGATAAACAGCAAAAAAGGTGTTTCTATGGAATTTAGATTCTTCACGGAACATGTAGCAGAATTTTTGAGAATCATGTTTTCAAACTAGATGCCTAATGCAGAAGCTAGGTAGAGCCTAACTTTGTCTCCACTCATGGACCACACTTTTTCTCACCCCTTCCCATTGGCATACCTGTTTTTTTCCTTTCTCTTGTGGCTGTTTTTCTACTGTAGCTGGTTTAGAAGGAGAAACCAGATAAAGCCTCCACTCCCACCAGAAACTGCAGAGAATGGCTGCTGTAAAAACCACTGACTAGGGCTGTTCTGTCCTTATTTTTGATGTTTGTGAGAGATCCTTATTATCCATAGATAATCTGGTTTTCTGTCAAGAAACCATGAATCATGAATTATTCAGCACTACATGAGCAATTAGGCTCCCACTGTATGACAGGAATCTCTGTTCTAAACCTAGATCTCTTACAAAGTGTGTGAGAAACCATAGTTTTCTCACTAAGCCAATCTTCCATTAAGAAAATACCCTAAGCTATTATTATTCGTTACTATTCTATAGTAATAAATTACATTCCTGGAAAAAACAAAAAGCTACCTGAAATGAAGCTGGACAAAAATAAATCTATTAATATATAGTGTGTGCAGGGAGGTGCAAGAAATAAATGTTATATTGTTTCACTTGTGATAGGCAAATAAAACTAAGGTAAAATCAAACTGTCAAGTATTAAAATTAACCCTCCTAAAGGATGCTTGTATGCATCCTTTGTACTGTCAACATCTAAGTGGGATTTCACCTCCTCTGTAAGAAGAAAAAGAGTGGAACAAATCAGCAAACCACTGATTTAATGATTGCTTTTGTGCAAACATATCAACATGTGAACTCATGCACAAGAACATACACACACCAAGCGATAACAACTTCTATGCCTGTTATGTGGACAAAGATAATGTCATTATCATCCATCTGAACTTAAAATGCATTTTCCATTAACACACAAAAGATCCCCCAGGACTGACAGTTAGAGTACAACCCTTCCAACCACTCTCTGATTGTTTCTAAAGTTTATAAGAAGCCAATCCTTCCAGGGAATTGTATTCACAACTTCCAATTTCTGAAAATTCTTCCTGCATTTAAGGTTATCTTATGAACTTAAAACTGAAGATGTGTTTGGTTAAAGTATCATTATTTACACTCTTGTGTAAGTTTTATTTCTGAGTATCACCTTGTATAGATCTGATAGGAGCCTTTTTTTTAATCGTCAGTGGTGTTAGGGAGTTCAGTGAGGATTCGAGAAAATATTGCCTAAATCCCAATGAATTTCACAGTAGCAAGCTGTGACTTCCTACTGCTTCTTGATACTCAACACTTTGCCTTTCTATATTTCTAACCAAAAGTAGTAGCTGGCAAAAAAAATATTGTAAACCAAAGTCAGGAGAGTTATTGTAAATGTAAATGTTATACCATATTGTGCCAATTTTCACGGCAAAAAGGAATACAGGAACTATTACAAAGTCAGGAGTAGGACTCTAAGTATTGCTAATTGCTATCTCTGAATATTAATTTATTTTTAAAATTAATCCATACAGTTTCATAGCCTTTTAAGTATTCTTCCCATTAATATTCTAGCAATGACTTTTGCTGCAGGTTAGAAATTTTTGTAAATCTATGTATGTTTCCTATTCAAGGTCTGATAAAATAAAGTGTGCTGGGTGAAATATTCATGGGAAGACTTTCAGGATTCTATTATAAAAATCAAAGTTTGTAATTCTGAACACTTACAGAGGAAATCTAGATCTCAATCTTTTATTGTTGTGCCAACCACTCTATACCATTCACTCCATATAAATGTAGTGAAAAGACAACACTGAACTGCAAAAGCGTAACATCCTGGAAAGTCATTAATGACACATTCACCTACAATTTTTTTTTTCCTCAGCTGGGGAACTACAGTCATCACACAGGCTCTGAGTGAACCCCCATGACAGTACCCAAAAGCCTAACCACTTGGACAAAGGAGGCCTCACTGCATGTCCCCAGCTGGAAATGACTACCTGAATCCGTTAGGACCTAGAAAATAAGGTAACACCTAGTTCAGAAAGCAATAAATAGCTTCCTTCAGGAAGAACATGGTGCTCAGACCTCGAACACCACGTAGAATCTGCAGTCTGAGGAGAGGAAGTGCCTCATGTAGGATCTGAGCTGTCAGCCACAGTCATGGTGAGCCTCCCATTCCCAGGGGCCACCTGGGTTGGCTGGTCTAAACTGCATGAGCAGGGCTGAGCTGTGGTGTGTGTGAGGTCTGTGTTTGCAGGGCAAGCATCGCTGTCCACCTGCTGTGTTTACCCTGCCAAGCAAATTAATGTTAGGTTGTATGCCAGCGACTGCTGTGACTCTGTTTGAGCAAGCACCATACCAACCTCTCCAAGATATCCAGAAAAGTATTTCACGACTGAAGAGCAGGTAAAACACAAATGAGATTGCAATTTCTGGAGTCAGTGAATCAGACTACAAAAGACTAAGGAGAGCTTTTTTGCCCCTAAGTCAACAGAGATCCAGAGCCAAGACACTGGAAGTAAATCCCAGTGTATTGCTCATAGGAAAGTGAAACCAAGGCTAAGGAGTCACAGAGGGCCTAATCCAACACTACAACGGATTACATGTTTCTTAACTGATAGTGTCTTCCTTAATTATTGTAGAAAATATGTAGCCTCATACTTGCCATTTAGCGCGAGGACTCAGGAAATCTAGTCTTAAAATCTTGCTCAGCTACATGCTCTGCAAAGGTTTAGGCATTTCAGTTGAGGTAAATGCACAAAATAATGTGGGTGCCCAAACCCTGCCTATCTTCCCCTGTAGGCCCGTCAGTTCAAATCCTGATATCCCTAACAGCCCAGGTGAACTGGTGTAGATTTTGGCAGACTAACCTAGACGTTTACACATTAGTTGGCCACATCTGAGCTAGTCATTCTCAGGCCCCTTTACAGTCACTGGAGAGAAACAAAATGAAGTAGGTATCTGCTTTTCATCCAGTGAAATATGTTTTGGAAGTGTTTATTTCAGTGATTACCATAGGATATCTAACTAACTAGGGTAAAAAAGCCCTGGTAAACAGCTAACTTACAAACACTGAAATCTCTCAGTGTTTTACAGGTCAGTTTAAGCAGGTTTCTGTTCAACATGCATTTGTTGAAGGCATGATTCTTTAGTGCCAATCTAGCTGCAAAGACAGGCAGCGAAGATGCTGAATGTAGGGCTGAGGATGACAAATTAGCTCTGTATCATGAAGGCAACTATTAAAACATTGCTGCTAAAATGCTTAGATCTGCCTCTGTCTCGATACTATACTCCTCAGTTTCTGATCTGTAAAATAGTGACAATGTACTTTACCTTTCAAAAAACTTGAGAGTATAAATACTGTAAAAAGAGCAAAATAAAATATTGTAAAGAGAACAAAAAAGCAAGAAAAACTCCACGGCTAAGTAGAGACAGAGAGATAGTAACAAGCCATTCTCTACTGATAAGTGTGTCTGCTTTTCCTGAACTAAAATTAAAAGTCCTTTCAATCTTCAGTAATTAGAATGGTCTTCAAGAGGATAATGAGGCAAATAATTTTCTTTTTTGCTATGTTTTCATTATAATGAGTTCAACCTGAAAAAAACATTAAAGACCAGCTCCTCAGAGATATGAAGATGGATAATTCATCCTGAAATCAGACAGAACTTCCTCTGTAGATCCAGGTCCAAGCTATTTTTTAGACAAATTCAGCAGAAAACCAGCTTAATAATTAGTAATATCTTGCCTATCTAATTGAAATGTATTGAAAACAAGAAAATGTTAACTATTTTGCAGTTTACCATTTTCCTGTACATGATTAGATTCACTGATATGTTTGCATTAAATGATACAAAGTATTCACATTTACAAAGTGCAGGTATAGCTGTACTTTCAGGGATTGCTGCACCATCAGTGGTGTAATGCTCCTAATATCTTCTCCAATGTCTGTAATGGAGATGGAAAGACAGAGTGATTTGCCCATGGCACAGTTTTCTTGAAATATGTATTATTTTCCCAGATGGGTAGCAATGTGTCAGAAATCACAGTCAAATGAACTAATTTTCCTAATTTAAGAAACAGGCTAAAGGAAATGAAGTTTAAATACTACCTAGGAACTAAGTAGCTGCATGGCACTATGGACACAGGAAGGGAGAAGACTCCCAGGCCACAGAGATCAGGCCAGTAGCTACTGCTGGGGAGAGAGAAGAGAAGAGAAGAACTTAGGAAAAAGGCGAGAGCATGGTCCCACCAAAGAGCATCTCAGGGAACAGGAGGAGAAGACCTACATCTGTATATGAGTCTAATCTCAAGGGAAAGAAAAACAGGAAACACTGTTTTTTCCCCCTTAAATTTCCAACATCCTTCCAGCAAAAGCATCTCAGATTCTTAGATCTACAGGTTTTTGAGATATGGTATTCCTGCCTACTCTCAATTGCCCTATCTGTTTGCAAAGTTCAAGTTCCAGGGGTAATTTCATTATCTGACATTAATGTTTACTTTTCAGAAGACTTCTGGAATATATCCTCTCTGGAGCTGCCAGGGCAGCAGGCTTCAAGGGAAAAGGTGAGTGTCCCTGACACATTCCAGAATAAGAAAAAAGACAGCTTGTCTTAGAAAAAAGCAAAGTGAAAACTTCAAAAGAGAAAGAAATAATGCAAAGTAAATTCATAACATGATTTGCATATGTTATAAAACTTCACAAATCATTCAGAAGTTTGCGATGTCACAAAGAGCTCTGATTCATATGAAGAATTTTGGCAAGTTCTCTTAAATTTCTGGTTTTTAATTTTGCACCAATTTTCTTCAGGATTCTAGTAATTACACTGCCTCACAGAATTGTAAACAAAAAGGACTTTCTGTGCTTTTGAGGCCTTTCCCTCTTTTGTATCTCAAAGAGAATCAGGAATACCAATATTTTTCAACTTTTTCGCAGAAGTTTCCTTGTCTTGACAGGGGTAATGGATTGGCTTCGCAGGTTAAGTTCATTCTCACCCACAGTTTAGGAACCTTCAAGACTGGAGATAATAAGAAAAACAGCACTATCTAATCCTGTGGTATCACACAGAAATCAGTTTCATGTTCAGACATAACTAGGTCATTTTCTTCCAGAAGAAAGATAGATTTGGCATACTGTACTTTCCAAAATAAGTCCACTGCTTTATTCCCTAGTAATGGCCCTTTCTGTTTTATTATTGGCAGTCACAAGGCCAAACGATTTCAAAAGCGACCAAGCACTGATGTGTTAGGAGAAAACACAGGATGGCCTCTTCATTTGGTCCAAATGCAAAAGGTCTGCTCTGAAATGGCATTACTTTTACATCTTCTTCAATAAAGGAAATTGAAACCAGCTTGTAATGTATCCATTACACTTACCAGTAATTCCTGTCCTGAATTACTTCCTTTCAATCTCAGTGAAGTCAGTTACATTCTAACTCACAACATTAAGTCAGTTATAATGCTAACCCGAGACTTTTGCTTTCAATAGTGCAATTGATTCTGCAAAGCGTTGGAAAGCTCTCCAAAAACTCCTAAAATCTTTTCTGGCAGCTGTACCTACTGCAGCAAATGACTCTTGACCCTTTTATACATACATTGTGTGTGTGTGTGTGTGTTTGTGTTGTAAATTCTCCTTTTCTTGGTAGGAAAATGAGTTGGGATGAGATACAAATCACAGTAATATTTATTGGAATACAAGTTATCAGGATATTATTATTAATAGAATCAAGCCAGTATTATTAAGAGCAGGTAATTATTCTCATGACACATCTACTCATTCCTCCCCAGCGCTGTCACCCCCAGGTGCACACTACGGCACAGACAGAGTGACAGTCACTGTCACTCCAGGGGAGGCCAGCCAGGCTGTTGGCTGACAGGGCAGAGCTGCACCAGCATAGCGGTGGTGGTTTCCAGGCAGGGGTGCAGGGAGTCCCTCCCGGGGTCCCTCGGCTCCTCAGCAGCCCTGGTGTCTCCGACGGCGTGTGGCTGCCTCTGGCACCCCGGGTGTGCTCTGGGCTGCACGGCCCGCCCTTGGTGTCAGTGTGTCTGGGTGGCCTTACACGTGCTCGGCAGCCTCTGGGTCTGCTTTTGTTTCTTGCAAATGCAACAGGACCTCAAGTCTCCAGAGCTTGTCAGAGTTTGGAAGGCTTTCACATATTTCCTCCCAGTATATACTTTACTTCTCTTCAGCCTGCTCTGTTTTCACCCATGGGTGTAGGTAGGACCCATTTGCACTCATTTGTGCAGAAGGAGCCTTTGCAACACATGAATGTGTGTTTGAGTCCTGACTTCAATCTACTCTCCTCCCTCTAGCAGAACTGTCCTATAAAAGAAGCTGCATCTCTGGTGGACCCTGTTAATATGTTAAAACAGATAGCACACCTCACAAGGGTTAAGTGTACTTTGGGGGCTAGGGGGTGGCAGGGCAGGACTGTCAGACACCTTAATTTATCATTATTCACACCTGAAAGAAGTGTCAGTAAATAAACCCCCAAATGTTGATGGCATGTGTTGTGTTGTAGCAGACACAAAAATGTCCCCTGTGCTACTTACAGAGCCAAGTACACTGTGATTAAGAAAAACTGAGCCCAAGCCCCAGCTGGTGTTTGACACAGTTGCCAAAGTGGAGTATCTGGTCCACTGAAAAATAAATATTACCGATAGGTCCCTATACAGTAATCTGAAATTATTGCCCTGAGAATTGTAGAGTTGATAATGTGAAATGAGCAAAAAATGCTTGGCTGAAACCAAAGCACAGTGGATTTTCTAGGGAGAGGATGTTAAAAAGGGGGCCACGGCTCCATTCGTTAATCTGACTACACCTAGCCACTCGGTACAGTAAGAGCCAAGCTGAGTCCTCACTCTTTTCCTTCTCTCTCCCCTTCCCATCCATGTAACTCATAGAGTTTCATATCCAGGGAAGTAGATTGGAGAATGCGCAATGAAATGAGTAATGTAATTTGGTGCTTATTGTCGCAGAAGAGACAGCATGGTGTTGGCTTCTTCCATGTCAACAGCAAACAAAATTCAATTATTGTTTGGATATGATCAATTATTGCCAAACTACCTGCCAAGTCTATTTGCTCTGTTGGCATGAGAAGAGCTCCTCCAAAGCTCCAGAAACTCCTCCAGAAAGGATGTCAAGTGCTCCTGTGGTAAAGAGAGAAGGCAAGGAGATGAGAAGCAGAACATTAAGAAGAGGTACTGAATGACAAGAAGAGCTTTTTGGGCTGTAGTTTTGCTGTGTAAAGCCCTAAAGTGTGACAAGGAAAGTAGTGTCAGAACAGACCCCAGATGGAACCGAAAAGGCTGTCAGCTGTGCTTCACAGGCGCTCCACAGTGCCCAGAGAAAAAAAATGCCTTGCAGCTGGTCAGCGGAAAAATCACTGTGATGCACAGCGTAAAAATGTCACCAATATTCTATCATTACCACCACAATTTACACGTACAACAAACACTCTCTGAGACTTTTCAATTAAACCAGAAAAGAAAAGCCAACTGTCTGTGCAAAAAGGCATTCATGTGTATTGATGCTTCTTAGAATCTGACTATTTCTCTATTCAGTAGCGCAGGGCTGTGAGCCTACGCTGCTTAACTATGCAGACATCTTTAAATTTTATATGTTAATTGACATAAAGTAGCAGATATCCGGTAGAGATACGGTTCTATATGGTTATATTTTAGTAATCTTGCAAGTGGTGATTGGCAGGTAGCTTCTGAACTCTGCAAGCTTGAGGTAACAATTTTGTTATGGGGATGATGAATCAAGAAAATGGTGACAGTCCAGACAACGACGGGAAAATACAGGTGCTTGTCACTTTCTTACTTGTAGAACAGGGAAGGGATTAGATTGTAAATAATTTTAAGGTAATAAAACCTGGAATACATAGGCATATCTATATTCAGTCACATCACTATATGCAAGTGCATCATACTAGAAGGTCTCAATTTTTAGAACTTTTTTTGAAAGCTACTGCAGTTGATACTCACCTGTGTTTTGTGTGCATACTGAGGAGGGGCGCATATGAAAATTGCAGGTGTGTGAGCATACTACTTTATCTGACTTCAACCTATATGATGTGAATTTTAGAAAGTGACAAGGGTTATAACTTAGAACCCATAAAAAATATTATTTACTGTAAAGAAATTCTGCAGAGAGTAATGCCAGAAAAATGAGTTGAAGGCATCATCAAGAAAGTGGCAAACAAAACGGCAATTTAGTAAGATCACTTTTCTTAGCAAGTGGAAGTAGACCTACTGTTGTGTCCACCGGTCTCAAAGAGGTTTTTCCTGAATACTTAACCAATTACTTCTACTAGGCAATTATTGGGAAGATATTGATGCTGCCATACCTCCAACAGGCACTGATGAAGTGATATGAGGTTGCATGGTCCATCAAGTCCAGGTTTTCTCCTGCAAGCCAAGGACACCCTTCCCACCCTCCTGACTGCAGAAACAGGTTTGACACTCATGGTGTGGCCATAACAGTGGGTTGATTATTTTTTCTAATTTAAGCTGCAATGGTCAAGTGCAGGGCTGCTCAGCAAGTACCCTCAAACAGCACCAGTAGTGTGATGTGCAAACCTTATTCTATCTTTTCCTGTTTTTTGACCATCCTTTTCAACACCTTTATACTTCCCTTTTTCCGCTCCCAGTCCCAAAGAAACCACTCACTGATGAGCAGTTCACGTTTGTTCCGGTATCAGTATGCCTGCTACCTAGGCAATCTCTGCCTTATGTGGTTATCACTGATACCTTTGCACTAAACACTTCTGGCCTTTGAGGATTTTAATCTCCAAAAGACCACTGGACCCCCATTATCTACAAAATTTGACCATCTGTCCCATAACTGCCCCTTAAAGACCTGGGGATTCAAACAGCCTCCTGGCACTACCTGTATTTTTTTCAACTCTTCGCCCTGTTACTGCCATATTCAGCAGTTTCTCATATTGCATCCAGTGATTTTCTACATCCCATTCAGATACCTCAGCCCTTTGGCCCTGTCACTGGCCTAATCATTTATTCGCCACCCTAATGTCTTTAAGCAGTAGGTATAGAATTACCTGTGAATACATACAGTCTATACTTTGTTGTGTACATATATATACACTGCATAATGCATTTCTGTTTGCAGAGGATCTCAAACTCTTCCACTGTGTGGAGCAATGAACTCCAGTTTGTATTCTTGTTTTATGTTTTATTGCCATTAAACTTCTGGGTTGGGCTTTACATCAACTAAAAGAAAAGCCAGGATAAATCAGAGTATAGGGTCTATTGAGGGTTTATTCAGTTGTACTGAAGTCCATGCTTTTGCCAAGAAATGCTGGGCCAGATGACCCTTGAAGTCCCTTCCAACCTGGTATTTATTTTGTGATTCTATGAAATCTTTTTCCACTGATATTACTGTCATTATGGTACATTAGATAATTGCATTCATATACGGTAACAAAGAAAACAACTTAATGTTCTAACAAAACAATTGCTTCTAAGGAAACATGTTTCAGAGAACCAGACTACACTGTAAATCTTGTAAGAGTGAAATAATTCCATTTCTATTGCATTGCCTTGCAAAAGAAAATGACAGTATACGACAATATAATGCACTTACCAAAATAACAGAACAGCCATGCTGGGCCAGACTAAAAGATCTGTTCAGCCCAGTTTGTTAATAATAGACAAAAGATGGCTGCTTTTTGCAAAATAAGTATGAAAACAGCTCACACAAATCACAGTTGCAGTACTCTGCCCTCATTTTCATCAATTTAAAGCTTAGGGACTTCCTGGGCCCAAGCTTGTATCTTTGTTGCTGTGTATGTTTATATCAACAGGCATTGATGGATTTTTTTCACCCCACGAACTAGGTCTTTAGGAGGTGGAATCAAATACTATCACCATTCCAGGCTATGAGTAACATGATAATGCCAAGTTTCCAAACTTCTGCAGAGAGTAAAGTGATCCTGAAATGATGATGTTTAGTAAATGAATTAGAGTAAAAAAAGAAGAGTCTTCTGCATATAGTAAGTAATTTGAAAAGAAAGGGCCGTAAAGTAATACCACCAGGAATGGGGAATTTTTTCAATAGCCTTTTTTTGTTCCCAGATTTTTGTTTGTTGAATTTTCAATTGTATAACTCATTATGCACAATGTAATCTATCATTTTATGCTACTTGCACACTATAATATAACACTTTTTATTGTCTTTATTAATAGAATATATTGTGACAGAAGGAAAAAATTGATTAATTTTAAGCTATTTTTAGAATTATTGCAGTGATAATAGTAATTTGCCCCCCAACCGAAGAATGTATTGAGCATAATCACAAAATGAAAAATTCTTATCCCAGAGATTTTAGATTCTAAAATAAATGTGCACATCAATTATACAGAAAAAGAAAACAGGTCCTTGGATAACATGGAAAAAAGCAACAGAAAACAAGTGAACAGGAAGTATGGATTCCATCTTGATGACAGAGATATAATGCCATGACTTATGGGTCAAAAGTCATTATATACACCCATCCTCCCACCCCCATGACCATGTAAAGATACAGAGAGAGAAAGATGCTGAAATAGTGTTACTAAGGTTACAAAGGCAATCACTCAGCTATGAAGATATGTAGAACAATACGGCAAGTATTACTTTATTTGCACATCTGTTTTTTCTGAAATAATGGAGAAAAAAATCTCTAGAGATGAACCAGATCTAATCAAGGAGATGAATGTTTAACTGTAGGAACCTTACCTGTTTATCACAAAACAATAACTGTGCAGTTAGAGAGGCAGGGACCTCTAACGTAGTGATGGGAAGGATGTCTCCCCAATTAGGGCAGCTGAACAATCCTTGCTAAAATTTTAAGAGGTAGATAGTAATTATCAAGTCCTCTTTTCAGCAGGTTTGAACTGAAAATCTGATTGTCCTGGGTTCGGCCAGGACAGGGTTAATTTTCACCAGAATCCAGGAAGGGACACAGCCGGGGGGCTGACCCCACCTGGCCAAACACAGCCGGGCATTCCATACCATGTGCCGTCATGCTGCGTTCTGGTGGGGGGGAGCTGGGCGGAGGGAACTCACTCGTGGCTCGGGAGCGCGCAGCGCCAGTGCAGGAGATCGATTCTCTGGGTTGTGCGGTTTGTGTTCTGTTTTCCCCTTATCTGTATCGTTGTTGTTGCTGTTCCCTTTGTTTGCTGTTCTGTTAAGCTGCCCTTATCCCGACCCACCAGTTTCTGCCTGTTTCTTTCCATTCTCCTCCGCACCCCAGCGGGGGGAGGGGCGGCCACGTGGCGCTTTTGTTGCGGGCTGCAGCCGAACCAGAACACTGATCCAAAGTGCTTAGCTCTCACAACTATTACAAAGTCAAAGGTAGCCCTGCTTTGCACGAAGAGCTCTGACGAGTTAGGTCTAATTTGGTATCTGAGATGACTTGCTTAGAGAAGAGCTTGATATTGCCCTGTGTGCATTAGCAAAGCTATTTAATTGAGGTCCCTGACCTACCCTCTCTCTGACTGTTTGAAACCTCCTCCATAACACATTTTACTACCCACTCAGTTAAGCCGATTCAGCTGTGTATGTGGATTCATGCTGTGAGCCAGATCAATGAAATCATCAGTATTAAAAAATAATAATACCTTTTTGGTAATATTTCAGCATTTTCTGTTTGTTTCTCCGCCTCCTAATTCCCATCAGCTGTTTTGCAGCACAGCTTCACAAGCAGCTGAGGGTGTGACAAATTCAGTCAGAGGCTGGGAACAACCGATTATATCGGTTAGGGAGGCAAACTAGTGTAAGAATAGTTTAGCAACTAGAGAAGCTGTACAGCATGGTGACATCTCACAGCCTGGCTCTGGCGGGGCTGGTTTGGTGTGTTGACACTTGCCCATCAAAGCCACTCTATCACTCCTGTCCTCAGCTGGGCAGGGAGAGAAAATATAACAAAAGGCTCATGGGTCACGATAAGGACAGGGAGAGGTCGTTCATCAGTTACTGGCAAAACAGACTCAGTGCGAAGAAATTATTTTAATTTATTACCAATCAAATCAGAGCAGGATAATGAGAAATAAAACCAAATCTTAAAAACACCTTCCCCCAACCCTCCCTTCTTCCCAGGCTTAACTTGACTCCTCTCTCTCTACTGCCATTTCACCGCAGTTTTTTTCCTTACCCTTCTTAAGTATGTTACCCCAGAGGCGCAACCACCATTGCTGATTGGCTTGGCCTTGGCCAGCGTCAGGTCCGTCTTGGAGCCAGCTGACAGTGGCTTGATCAGAATGGGGGAAGCTTCTCGCAGCTTCTCACAGAAGCCACCCATATAGTCCCCCCAGCTACAAAAACCTTGCCACATAAACCCATAACCACTACCATTTCTTTCAATCAGTGTTTACTGAGAGAAAAAACTTTCCACCTTCTTTTGGTGGAAGCTTGTGCTGGTGGCTTGGTGCGGTGCAAGCTACCGTGATCACAGCTCGGTCCAGTGAATAATCACAGGATGATTAGTTTAGCGTCAGAGGTCCAGAAAATGGCTAAGGCTTGTGAATTCTGATCAAAGCAATTTTTTTTCCCAGTAGTCTGAAGTAAGATCTGTACATTATCCTTAGCCTCCTCCTTTCTATCTCACATAGATCCTTATTTCGGCTACTGGCGTTTGCAGATGCGCTCCTGGGTACCATAGTTTACCTGTGGATGACTGGTTATTGTCAAGGATTTTGGGGTCTTCCTCAGATTTACACACACTTGTTCCTAAGCTTCATTCGTGTTTGCTTGGAGAAAATTATCTCGTTTATGACCGATTCTGCTATGCAATAGGCAGCCAGCCTTCTCTCTTCCGTAACTATTTTCTGTACAATATTTGTATTTATGATTTCTATAGCTGTAATAATAAGTTCATCAGCTTTTATGCCAGATATTAAAAGTTATGGGTTAGCATTAGCATGAGATTTGTTATTCTTGCACTTAAGTAATCCATCAACCAAGAAATGTAAAACATAAAAGCAGTGGCACCAAGGCATATCTTGCTAGATATCAATAGGATTTTGCTTACAATCGTGTCTATTCATGGCCAACACCATGTGGCTCAGTTTATTAACAGTAGGGATATTTTTTCTTTGATATCTGTTTTAAACCTTCTTGAAGTTAATTTGGTATTTTGCTTTGAAAAATGATACAAGTTGCTGAATGTGAAAATAGAATCATATGGTACTGTTGTATGAAATAATGAAGTATTGTACTAAGTACTTCAGAAAGGCCCCATGATATATTCTAGGCCCATGTACATTCACCCTACCATCACTGACACAAAAAGTCATCATATATGATAAGTCATTATAGCTCTATGATCACAGAGAACATTTTCTACAGATATTCAATAACCTTCCAAATTGCATATTTCACAGAAGTAGGTCAAATTAAGCCGTGATTGAAGACTAACATTTCTGCAAGTACCCAGCTATTCAGATTTTATCAAGATAATACCATAGAGAGATGCTATGCATACTAAGAATGGGTTATCCTTTTGTAATAGAGATCTAAAACTGCTGTGGGTAATGCAAAGGTCTTTTCTTTTGTGACCTCTTTTCAAGTTTCTGCTCTTGCTCTCTTCAGGTGCTACTAACTCATGTTGTACAAGCTCAGGGTAAGATCAGAGTCGCTGAAGATTTTAATCAGTTGCACATTAGGTTGAGAGGAAAACAGCGGAAAGACTGAACTCAGAGATTCCTCTGCGTGTGGAATCCTCTGCACATGTCGCAGAAGTGCAGTGACATTACACAAGTAGGCCATATCAAAGGGTCTACTAGTGCACCTCTCTGGATAGCAGATTGTCATCAGTTCTTTATTTCTTAGTTTTCTTAAGGAACTTAATTGCAGACTTTTGTTCCCACTGAACTCGATCACAGGAACATATACTGTAGAGTTGTGTCTGCCTTTAATATTGCCCTTTACATCATTTCTTAGCAATTTCATCCCCCACTCACCCTTCCTTCTAGAGCTAAACCAGTCAATAGTCACCACCTGGACTACAGTGCTTATGCCAGTAGAAGCCTGCACAGTAAATACAATTAACAATAGCCTTGACTGGATGCACCCACCTTGGGAAGATGATGGTCCTGGCCCCAAAGAGATGTCACTGACCAGCAGTGGCATCTCAGGTCAGAAAAGGAATTTGGTGTCCCAAGAAGATACAGTTGTGGCTGCCATTACTTGACTCAAACACAGTAGCTGTGCATAAATGCTCTAGCTTGGAAGGTTATACACCAAAAAAACAAACAAAATTCCCTGTGAACTTTCCATAAGAATGCAACACAAGGAGAAAGAGAGGGTTTAAAAGAAGGTACAGCAGAATGATCACAAAGTAACAATATGGCACTGTGGCTCAGCAAAAGAAGTAGAAATTACAGAATATTAGCCACTGAACCATTACCAGATATTTTGTGGGCATATTAGAGGTGGTCAAAAAGAGAATTCCCATTCTGTAGGAAATTCTGACATTTTGGAATCTTATGTTCTTATTCTGATTACAATGAAAAATCCAAAAGTCAACATTTTCTAAGGTACAGTTCCAGGGAAATGTTTATTTGGAAATGTCAGAATTTCAGCACAAGTTTCTTGTTAACTGTGTTGAATCATTAAACTATAAGATATTATATGCATGTGAATATATCTGTTATTGCTTATGATAAATGAAATAGTAAAACATTATTCAGAACAGTCAAAATGAAAATGTGATTCACGGTATAAATGAAAGATGATGAAGTCATAATGAAATAGTCTTATCATACTGAAGTAAGAAGTCTTCCTGCAACAGTCCTTCAGATAGTTTCAGTAATTATGTAGGAGTAATGTTGCGTTTAATGATATTGTCATATCAGTATGATAGCTAAAATTTGTAAGTCCATTTTAATCAAACAAGGCCACAAACACAGTGATTGCCTGACGTTATTTATTTATTGTTAACTCTAAGACATTCAGACAGTTTCATAACCCGTGTTTCATAAGGTACCTAGATATGTCTTGAATTAAAAAAGCCAGCAATGTGTCTATTGGTGGGTACCCTCTTTGCAATGAAAATTAGTTTTACTTCTAGTACAATAACCTTAGAATTTCAATGGAATTGCTATTAAACTAATTACAATTTTACTAAGAAAGTAATTAAATTCTTGTTTTTATATGTTCTTGCAGTTATATTTTCACAGTGGTCCTTATGGGAATTTAGCTATACAACTCCATAACTGCACTGAAAATGTATTCCTTGGTGTATTATTTTGTAGTCTTCAGTAAATAACAACCTTGAGGTTTATGGGCTAAGTGTACTATTTTTTTTGTCAGCTTTGTATCTAGTTGTTTTGGCTACTGGGAATTAATTTATAAAAGAAACACTTCACAGACAATACTTCTTGTGCCCTGTAGCATGCTTAGATGTTGAAAGAGTCTTTTACTGTGGATATCATTGCTTCAGTGGGTTTTAAAAAGCATTTATTAAATTCAGTGTTTTGTTGAAGGAAAATCACAAGATACAAGAGACAGAAATCTTGCTCTCCTAAAATCTTAAGCAGTACTGTTTGTTAAGGTCTCCCAGTGCCCTCACCAGGGCTTATCCCTGATCTGATAAAGTGGTGAGGATCCATCAGAATCCCAGAGGAATTGGTTTAGAGCAGTGGGTGTGTGTGAGTATGTGTAAGTGCATGTGGGGTGATATTATTTATTCTTTTGCTGGGTGCTGAGCAGTGCCCTCACTGGGTCTGTGCGTGGTTCACATCCCACAGGCAAACCGTAGTGCAGTCTGGGAGACCTGAATGTGAGGACTTGGGCATGGTCGTTGGACATTACGGCTTCATGTAGACAGTCTGTATTTTGTTCAAAAAAGATAAAATTATACTCAAGGACTCAGTTAAGATAGATATGAAAATTAATAAAATTGGCAACACAGCAGCCTGTGCAGTATTTGTTTTGTTAACAAATTTCTTTTATTTTATTCTATTCCTCTCATTTTTAGCTACAGTGTAGAACTGAATGCCATGTGTTACGTTACACTTGTGACCTCACTCACTGAATTTCCTGAATAAGCCACCAAATGACATGCCTCGGGCCACGCACCCCATCAGAGTTATTTTTACCAGCCTGTCTAGATATGTGTGTGTCCATGCGCACACACACACAGAGCACCTCCCATGTTATGTTTCAGTGGCAATTTCAGAATATTTTTCTGAACCATAAAGGCCACATGTATAATTCCATTTTAAAAAGAGTTCTGGACACCAATCTTGTTATGAGCGTTGAAGATGCAGACAAGAGTCTGTTGTAACTACATCATGAACCAGCTGTTCTTCCTTTGTACCTGTCTCACCTGCATTTTCCTTGTAGTGCCTCTTTGGATCTCTGAATAGGAACTCTGCTGTAAATCTGTCACCGAATCCTCCTCTTCTTCTCCATGCCAAATGAAGGGGAGAAGCAGCCAGGCTATGCCTACACTTACTTGGGGCCTTTTCTCTCTCCCTTCTCTGACCTCCTTACCACCTGTATGTATTTCAGCACCGACAGTCTCATTTACATGCATGTTTCACAGCAGCTCAGTATAACCCTCATGTTTCTCCCAGTTCCAGGGCTCTAACACGTTCTTCCTCCAAGAGCAAAGCAGAGACATTTATGTTGAGGCTCTTGTCCTTCACAAAAGTTCAGGTATTCCTCATTAGAGATAGGCAGATAATAAAGGTCCCTCTGGTTCCTTGTCTTGACAAATACATGCATACCTTCCTACTGTCCTATGCCATTTGATGCAGTAAATTTTCTTCACAGTTCTCTTGAATACCTATTTCCATTGATTTATTTTAGCCAGTTATTAGACTCATTTTTACAGATTTTCTCAGCCAGGTCTAACTTGTGTGTAGAAATCCTGTTCTGACTCTTTTTACTACTAGTCGTGGCTGTTTTATGATAAATTAACAACATAGTACTAAAATAATCTTTCAGATCAGTGTCTCCATTTTCCATAGATCTTACTCTCTGCAGTCTGGGTGATAAAATCAGTTTATGCTACTTCACAATTCAGAACGACAACATTTAATAAGCCCAAATAGTAATTTGACTATTATAATACTAGATATCAGCATCCTAAGTAATTACACCTGAATTTTTAAACCATTGTTTTTTCAGACAACATAATTATTTTCAGGTTATTACATAGCACAGAGGATTTGCCTTTGCCAAACACATTTTTTATTTGCTAACTTTAACCACTCACAATAGATCTGATTGCTACCATGCAGAAAAGTAGAAAAAGTAGATAAATGAATGAATTTCCATTTCAACCTAAGCTTGAAAATTCTTCAGGCAAAGCTATTCAAAGTATAGCTAAATTAAAATATAACTTGATGTTTTCTTCCACTTCAGAAATTAACGCCTGTGTTCTTTGTTTTGCCCCTATTATTCATATAATGGCACGTTCTAGATCACTGCATACAGGCAGCTGGTATTTAGCAACTGATCTTAGTGGGGCTTAATTGGTTGTCTTGTGAAAATTGTATATTTCCTAAATAAAAATCAAAATGCATTTCTACTAGAAAGTCCTTGTTTTCCAGAAAATCATCTATGAGGGAGCACTTCAGATAAATACAATGAACACTGGTATTTTTTCTCAGTTTAGTTTTTCTTCAGACATAATTCAATTTTTATTAAAATTTATGGAAATGGCTGACATGGACTTCAGGGATAAGTGCATAAAATCTTGTTCCTTTTTTAGGAATTTATTTATCAGAATTCTTTCTGCAGGGTTTAGGTTCTCTATTGTAATGTGGTCACTTGAAGATTCCAATCTAAAACTGGTACGACAAAACAAAAAGTAAAATTCTATACAAAGCATAGGGGTGGATTAACTGCAAAAAGTCAGCATAAAAATCTTTAAACATTATTCTATCCTGCCACCATCTTCTGGAATGCATCTGGATAGTGGCTCTATAAGGTAGCTTTTTTGGAAGGTTCAGAGGGGTGTTATTAATTCCTCCACCTTCTCTTTTTTTGTCCAAACCAAAATATTAGAAAATTCTTCAACTTTATTTCAGAAATCTCTAATCGTTATAGCTAAATTGACTTCTTTTGTACCTCTTGAAAAAATTTTCTTGTTAGCTCTTTGGCTGAGAAGTGCAGGTCAGGATCCTCACCCTGTGTATCCTGTTTGGCTGCAAGCATTCTCTCATTTTGTATAAAGGATTTTCTTAAGATATAAAGCCTGAGTGACAGATCTAAGAGACAGCCTGCCCTTTTCATTCACAGAGCTAAAATTCTCACTACCTTGCATCCCAACATCTGAAAGGATTTTTTTTTTATTCCAAATTAGAGAAGACAGTCCTCTCCACTAATAACCATAGAGAAGTTAGTACAATGGTTTTGTTTCTACGCCATCAGATGTTAATATTATCCATCTCTTCCTCTGTTTCCCTTCTGTCATCCCATTCTGTACTGTGTTAAATGTATTTCCCTTCTCTGTATCTAGTCTGTATCCAGTCTTGCCAGTAATTTTTCCTTGACTGGACCACAATAATATTCCCTGTCACCCACCTGGGAAAACTTTCAAGCAAACACTTCTGTGCTTATCTCAACACTCCCCTTTGCCACTTGGGAGGAGCTTCTTGTACACAATTGTATTTGTCTTTATCCTTTTTTGGTAAACTCTTTGTTTATTAAATTACCTGGGGAAAAAAAATGGCAAAAGGCAGGCAACAGTCATGCAACATACATGGTAGCAAGACTGCACGGTCTTTTTTGGTGTTTGTACCTATCTGATGTTTCATCCTTTGCATTTAGAATATTGATTCTTTGGAGAAGAGACCTTTTGTTATTTTTATTATGAATTTCTAATACTAGCCTGTGAGCAGGACTGATGCTAGTATAGATAATGACCATAACAACATCAGCAACTTACTCTGGGAAATGATTGTGCAAGGAATGATCTTATGACTGGAGAACTGCAAAAAATTAACTCTTTGCTCCCTTTTCCTTTACAGTGAACTCCAACCTGTCCCCAGTTTGCAACGTATGCACCACAAAATTAGTTCAGATTCTGGTCCAGTGCAAGGTATTTCATGTTGCCTATAGTCGCTTTATGAAAAATTTATCATTTAACTTTCTGCCATTTACATTAATGCAATGAAACCAGTATGAGTTACATACAGTCTTCAGGCAATCTCTTCTGACTCACAGTGATCTTGTGTACAGTAATGAGACACTGCAACCAGTCACCTGTGCTGTGACTGAATGATTAACTGGAAAGCCTTTACACTACAAAGTAAAATTGAGCAAGGAATACATAGCTCCAGTGGACCAGTACGCCACAAGGAGCAGCCATTGAACTCTTCTAGTGTATGCCTGGAATTATTTCAGATGACTAAAGTAATGTGAAATGTGTCAGCTGTCGCATAACAAGATGCAAGCATTATAGTGAAGTGTTTCTTTACAGTGTGTTGCCACTTTTATTTATTCCTTTGACATTGGTGTATCTGACTGTAAATGAAGTAATACGAATGAGGGAAATATGTAGTCTTGGTCACTTTCTGCCATTGTTAAACCCAGGACAGGAAGAAGGCGCTAGATTCACGAGGTGGACCACAACTGCATCAACTTGAGGATAATACAGTAACTTAAGCATTGTGGTGCTTAAGGCAGGCAAATATTTAGAAATATAGATGGCATCTAACTTCTAGAAGTACAATGAGCATTTTGCCATCTCAAGCTTCCTTTGAATATGGGGAAAATTAAAATTTTTAAACAGCTAATTTTAACCAGAAAGACCACCTTCAAGAAGCTACTCCTATTTCATGTTTAAACTATGCTGAAGAATGCAAGCAGTGAGATACACAGGCTGTTTAAGGATTAGATTTTACTTTTAGTGAGATTTGCAACATATATTTTTTTACATGTTCAAGAGAATATACTCCAATTCCTTCTTTCAGTATAATGAGGAAAGTGAAACTTAATCAAGGTACAGGAGGGATTCCAAAACCCATTCTCTCACAGTGTCACAGGTCTCCATCGCTTAATATAAGGTTTCTCAGTAGCAATTCCACTATAGTCTTTAGAAGCAAGCTAGAAAATAGCGTTTCAATGTCTGCAGTACATTTTAAGTGGAATTTACAAACTTAAATCCAAAGGAGAGATCTGTAAGAACATTGATTAACCTAGGAACTACTTAAATGTCCGGAAGCCTGTATGGAATTCGTGATCTAGACACCTAGATATCTGCAGTGTTCATAACGGTTTTATCTCCCATAATTTGGATCTACAGTGTCAGCATTTGAGTCTGAGTTGGTCATTCAAACCACTTTACAATCAGTGACCAAAAATGCACAGGATACTCTTCAGTTCTACTATTTTAGGTATTAAAATTAGAATGAGATCTATTATGCCATAGAAGTGCTCACTTCACTGACCATAAGAATAGTCTACATTGTATGAATACATATTTGCTCAGATGACTGATAGTTCAATGGGACTACATTTTTATTGGGAAACTTAATTTGATGCCTATTACATATGCCCAGATTCACCTTCATGGACTGGTTCAGCAGCTTTTAAGTGCCTCAGCTGTACATAAGGCTGTTTCTAATTTAGCACTAGGCCTAGATCTCCTGAGGTGAGGAATCTAATAGGCACAGTCTGAAACCATCTACGCTAGAGTGACAACAAAGACTAGATTGCTTGGAATAGATATCTATGTTGGATCAGGCAAATTCCAGGACATGAATGAGGTACATAAGAAAACTGCTTGAGACTCTGAAGTTTTGTGAAACATATGAAAAAACATTTCCTGCTGGATCAGTGAATTGCTTCTTCTCATGAGGACCGACATAAACACCCTCCGGACTACTGCATTGGTTCTGGATAATCGTGTATTTTGTGCTGAATTGTGACTTCCATACCCAGAGCCTGACATGAAGGAATGGTAATATTCAAACCAATATCTGTTGTAGATTTTGCTGCTTAACTCTCAGTGTTTTGTGAAGCGAGGATTCATCTATTACAAACAAACTCACTCATGTTCAGGATTTCAGAACAGATTAATTTTTTCAAGAGAGGAGACAGGCCCTCATGAAACTAACGTAAGGCAGTACACTTTATGGACCTATTAGAAAAAGAAAAATCTGTGGTGCCGTGTGCCCATATGCCTATAAATATATTTTACATCTGTGTAGAGTTATCTTTATTTTGAAAGCATTTATCTGACAGAATGGTTTCTAGTCTGGTAAGCCCACCTTCTCTCTGTGGAGTCCCATAGTAGTAGTACTTGTCTGGCACAATGTTTTGAAACTACAGATGCTCTAATAGCAAAAATATTCTTCTGGGACACCAGATACAAAAAAATGTATACAAAGCCAAACATGAAGGGATATGTTTCCTTTTAAAACTGAAATTGTCTCCTGTGAAAATTACCAGAATTTTAATGAATTTGAAATTATTTTTTTTGATACCTCAAAAATCAAGAGATAATAGGGCACAGACTACAACCATAAAGCAAACAATATGTATCTTAACTCTAGGAGTATAAATGTATGTAGTATTTACATTCACATTTTCTGAGGCAGCTTTTACCTGAGGGAGGCTCTTAATTACTCTAGCTGTATCAGCTCCAAGGATCTAAACTAAAGCCAGAGAAGGGGTTATCATGAGAAAGAAGTATGTACCACATCTTCCTGTGCTCAACAAGGGTAGTATAGTAATACTGTTAATATGGTTGAATCTAAACACTTGCTTGGCATCACTATCTGATTTACTATGAAATGACCATGTAGTTGAAGGATGCATTTCCCTTTATCTTCATATTTCATCAATACAAAGCAGTATCAACATATAATTCTGCCTAGGAAAATACTCTATCGCTATCATTCACTTGCCTAAATCTATTTTTGCATCTGGAAGAAAGGGAAACAACCTGTTTATGTTAACTTTTTCAAAAAAGGGTCAAACATTTGGAGATGTACAGAGTATGTTGTTCACAGAATTAATGTATTATATCTCATCTGTTGTTTTAGGATCCGATCATTCCCCTAGTGAATTAATGTTACTTTACAGAGGGGAATCTCAAAGAAAACATTCAGTATTCCCCTGAGAAACTTCTACTCTAAAAATGATACTTCATCTTGTGCAGTTGAAAGAAAAATTCCAGTGGGAAAAGGGCATCACAAGTTAAGCCTCTTCATTACTCATACAAAATATCAGACTGTTGTTAAGCTATGTGGGAAAAGAACCCCTAAAAAAAAAAGACTTTGGAATCAAAAGTAAAGAATGGGGACTAGGAACAAGGGCTGACCAAATCATCTAAGACACTGCTTCCTTCACTGTGCTTTGCAAACACAAAGTGGTCCATGACATCCAAATGTACTCATGAAGTTGCTCAGCAAATGTGTAGGTTTGACAAAAGTCCACAGTCCAAAATTTCTGAGGAGGATATTCCATGCTGTGGAGGTTTTGAATCATGATACGACAGTAAAACAGAGAAAAAGAAAGAAAAACAGACAAGGAGAAATATAAAATTGAGCAGAAGATTGACTGTGGAGGCATGCTGATTTCAGAGGAAGTGAAAATGAAAAAATTGTTAGATATTCCGCACTACAGCAAACTTGCAAGTGTCTTTAATCTACTACAAAACTCCTGAGAAAAACAGCTTATTATAGCATATACCCATTGAGTTTCCCCTCCACATGGGATTATCAGTCTAAACCAGACCAAATTCTTAGTGGTGCAGTGAACTGACTAATGAAGGAAGAATCACATTAATCACTAGGGAAATGCTCTTTGGTGAGGTGACTTTCTAAGTCATTCATTTAGGTGAAAGTACTGAAAACTTTAGATTGAAAGCCTGTCAGGGAACAATCATGGTTTATCTGGGAATCCTACTAAAAAGTTTTCTACAAAAAGTATATGTGTGTGGGGTGAAAGGGGATTAACAGGATTTGTGCCTTTTTTCATTGGGAATTTCAATAGATCTGAATATTTATTAATATTATCATCTCAGAGCAGTGTGCGTTAAGGAACTTGATCTTCTCTGGTTTTGACAGAAGAGACATTGATGCCCATGTCTCTGATCCTTGCCATTTGTTCTTATAGCCAGAAGAGCTATTTTCTGGTTGGATTTTTTTCATATTGTGTTTAAATCACTTGGTACATGCATACAAATGGTCTCGGACATGGAGGTGGGCTGGGTGGTCCCTGTCATTAGTTTCCAACTGAAAGAAACTAATGAACTAGAGCAATGAATTCCGTAACAGTCTCCCTGACAGCTATAATCTAATTTCAGCAGCTGATAGCCTTTGCATTTTACTCACAAGGTCCTATTTGAATTTCATAGTGAACAGCCATGCATTCAAGTATAATTTGTTGTCTAAGGCATATAATTTCTTTAAGCTCCCACTGAGATCATTTTCTGTTCCGGTAGAGCTCAGAGGGTATAACCTCTGGATGGGAAGCTTGCCTTAAGAATGACGTTGTGCTTATGCCCACAGGAAACAAATCTTGCAAGTTGTTCTCGGAACTAAATAGCCAGGTTACAGTCCTGGTTCTCTGTACAAAATCTTGACCTTTAATGTTTAAAAATTTGTATTTTCTGTGCATCTGTTCACTATATGCAAAGATTCAGCCATAGAGTCATCTTGTCCTTCAAGAGCCATTTTCAAATAAGCTCAGCAACAACAACAGGCAGGAAATATTTGAAAAACTTTATTTTATTAAAAAGACTGGATTTAGTTCAGACTGGGAAGAGCTGGGTGATGCACAATTTTAAATGTTTAACATCCTGAATCCTATAATAAGTCTTGTATTTTATATGTGCCTGGAGCATATATGAATATGAACCTCTTGGATCACTCATCTCAGTAATGTACTACTGCAGGCAATTATGTCTTGTTATATACTATAGTTATCTAAATGCAACATGACATTTCTGCATCCATTAAGGATGCAAAATCCAGGGGTTATTTTAGATTTGCCCATTAGGAAGTTATCCCGGAATGGTAAATTGCAGCTTTACTGTCCTTTGCTCAGAGGCCACTTGAAGCTGATCCACTGATGCCCTGCAGTAAATGAGAGGCAGCTAACCCTTCTTCCACTAAATGCCTCACTGTATCTTGATTCTGCTGAGAGACCAAGACTACATGTGGGCAGACACCATGAGTGAATGAGTGACTGACCCTTTGTATACGTTCAGTGATAAAAGCCCAGTTACCTCCTGTTGAAGTAGAGCAAGTTAGCTTACATTTACCACTGGAAAGGAGAAGTTTCTTATCACAGTGAGAGTATCCATGCTTTTATACCTCATTAACTTGGGATGATTCAAAGTAGCTTATTCTGAACTTTTTAAAAAGACTTTTTCTAACATGAGCTTGTGAATTTTAGATTAAGGTCCTTTTCAGTTGGTTTAAACAGTGATATGAGATCTACCTTAAAATAATGACTTGTGTTCCTTTATAGGAAAACCTTTTCAGAAACCAGCTCTCTGATGGTTAGACATTTGTTTCGGAATTTCCACTTAAATTTATTCCTGATGATCTATCCTTATTTGCTCTTGTACTGACATTTCCTTTCAGTTTATGTAACATTAATTCCCCAGTGCATTTACAGGTAGCAGTCTTGTCCCTTCACAGATTCTGATTTGCTAGACAAGATGAAACTCATTTAATGTCACCCTGTGTGTTAGATTCCTTTCTCTGATACAGATCCTAGCCTTTCTTCTCATCTGCATTCCAAATTTATCTCTCTTGAACATGTTTACAATTACGTTACTACCAGTAAAGTTTCAATAGGGTCTTCTAAAAAGGAATTATGATCTTCATGGGTGCTAGAATAGCCTTCCTAAAGCAACTTGAGATAAATGAACTTTTTCAGTATCAAAGTGTAGCAGTTGTTCAAAAGTATCTTGTAACTATATAATACACTTAGGTGATTGCCTCCCTGTGTTGCTTCTGCTTACTGATGTCACAGATAAATGCAAAAAGTCATGGGTTTTAATTTTTCATGTTGAATTTCTTCTCATTTCTGTTAGCTCAGGAACATTTAACTTTTCTCATGTAGTACCCCAGTCTTGCTATATTGACAACATCCTTGCACTTGTGTTGTCTAATGTCAGTGACGCAAACCAGTTTTCATGCCAACATGATGAGCTGAGGAATGCACTACTCACATCTCCCCACTTTACGTCCTCTTAGGTGCTTTATCAAAGAAATATAGAAGACTAGTTTGGCACTCCTACCTTGGGAATCTAATTGCTCTTGACCCATTTTCTATTATGCAGTGGCTTTAGTAAATTTCTCCTTAAATACTTGTTCTGTAGCCTGGCACACTCTGACATAAAACCAGTGAAGTCATGCTCTTCATGGACATATCTGATGACAATAAGTTTATTATTTTCCTGAAGACATAATTCCTGTCTTTTTCCTACATATAAATGTTAAGAAATAGAGTTCAGTCTTCCTGGGCTTTGCAAGAATATCATATTAAATGTCTCAAAAATGTTTAAGATCATTCCTTAACTGAAGAGGCTCTATTGTTGATATTTTAAAAAAGATTTTATGTCAGACAAGGCTGTGTAGACTACTAGAACTAAACAGATGTTAACTAAACTCCAAACAGTTTAGTCAATAGGACTTTTCCTTTCTCAGTCATGCAGGACCCTTCTGTCTTGTGATTAGAAAGATAACTCCAAGACTTGAAAGATCTGAATATATAACAAGAAAATATCAAATACAATTGACTATATTTGGGATAAAGATCCATTTACAGTGCACCAAAAAAAATCAACTGTTTCTTTTTCATATCACCTGTACCAATAAATCTGAACAATACATAAGGAGATAATATGAGGTATCAACAAAAAGATTCCCTCATAAATGTCCTATATGATCAGGTAACACTGTGACAACATTCCTTCCAAATACTCTATAATTCAGTAAATTTTTACACTTTGGAGAGACATTTGGGTTCACAGGTATATTTTCAATTAATAAACTGTGTTTTTAAAATGAGGTAAATAGTTGCAAAGAGCTTAGATGGCATGACTTCTTATCTAACAGAAATCAGATACTGGCAGTGGTCTAACTCCATTAGTTATATTTGGATATATATTATATCTACACTCACAAACAGAATCAAATTCAGACTCATGCAAGACCTCTCCATTAGTGCTGGATGGCCTAGCTGGTTTTAAGGATTAAATGAAATCACAAGAGGTCAAGCAATCACTCAGTGAAAAGAAAAATGTAGAAGAGCCTGGAAAAAAGCTAAAGATGAAGATCTGCATTTTATCTTTTTACTGATTGGACATATTAAACATGAATGTAGTGTCTATGGTATAGACCGGTAGACTCAGAAAAGGCAATTTTAAAGAGTGTTTCTAAAGAATAGGCTGAGTTTAAACTGTGCTACAATTCAAAGAAATGAAGGCACTTTGCAACTAGTACAGAAAAACTTCTTATGGCGTCACTGCAGCAAACCCGTAATTTCTTTTGTCATATGAATCCCACAGAGTGTCACAAGAGATATTGGCCCAAATCATCCTCTTCATTTAACTTGGTTTGCATCAGGTCAGTAAAGCAAAAGATTCTAGTGCTAATCTCCTTGGCACAATCTATTCAGCCACAAGTAGAGGCTGTTCATTGCTTGTACACAGACACTTTAGTATTATTGACATAGTATATATAAACAGGAAAGAAGATGGGCCAGGAAAGCTGATGCAGGAAAGTGAGCAATACTTCAGTATCAGTCAGAGATGCCCTGTAAAGTGCAGAGCAGCCATGGTCTTCTTCAATCTACATTAGCAAGCTGATGTCCTGTCTTTTCTCTGTCTTGCCATGTGGCATGTCCTGGTTTCACTCTGTACCCCTTGGCTACAGCATGTCAGAGAAAACCTTTGGGGCATATTCATACATCAAAAAAAAGGATATTTACGAACTTCTGTTAGGTCATTTCCCTTCATAAATAAATGTCTACAGCATTTTTTAGGCCAAATAGCAGATTTTATACGGTTCTCAGCAGCAACCCAGGAAAAGCTTTTGTCAGCTAAAGGAGTCTAATGTCAAAGTCTTGAAAGTGATATATTAGAAGTCTATATATCAGAATATATTTTCCAGAAGAATAAAAACGTCATTCACAAGGCAGATAGAAAAGAAATCAGATAATTTCCTTTCCATCAAATAATAAGAGTATAAAAATGCATTTAAGTATTTATGTCTGGAAAGACATTTCAATGTAAAAAATTTACCCATTTTGGAAAATCTATAGACATGGAATATATGAAACAGAAAAGAATTACACTGTCTTGAACATCAAATTTAACTTTCCATTAGCTTATGTTGATGATTAAATTATGCTGATGTGAGGGTTATTGTGCCCTTGAGCCAAAGTCTAACAGTCCACTTACAGTCTAGTAACAGAGATTTTAAGGAATGATGATTCTGTCATACTGCTGGTGTTATAATAGATATATTTGGATGGCTGTTCACACACAAATGTGTTTAAATGAAATGAGCATCATACCAGTCATGATCTGCAACACATCTCAGATTTCTTCTGGCACTTCATCTAGTTAAATTAGATCTGAATTATAAATACTGTGAATATCAGTAGCTAAAGTAATATTAGCCTAGCAACAAAGGAGGTGGATAGCAGAAATATTTTGTTGCTTCACTGTGACCTACAACACCATTACATTTTGTGGTATTATTGCCAGAACTTGTCTGCCATTTTCACTTTGTAGAGATTTCTGCATCATTCTTAAAATTCAGTATACCACAGAAGCACAGACCTGTGTTGAGAGGTGACACATCATGTACCTCAAAATGTATACATACTGACTGCATGATCTAAGCTTCTGGAAAATCTGTCAGACTAAATATAAGTGTTTCTGCATAAGAATAACAAAGTTTTTGGAGTGTGCCTAGCTATTTCTCTTAATTGCAACACGGTCTGTGCAATTCTGGACGTAAAAACAAGTCAATGCCATATTCTAGATGTGCTGAAAGGCAAAGAATACACATGGAAAAACAGTATATACAGGTGTCACTTGCACATCTCCCTGTTCTGAGAATAAATAAATGTATGGGAGAGTAGCTGTGGGCTCCAAAGCCTTGCAATTAGTTAGAACAACCGTAGGAGCATAAGAGCAAAATATCAGTCTGTCTCAATATTCTCCCTCTGCCAGTGGCTAAAAGAGGAACTCTGGGCAAAAGTACAGGAATCATCACCTGCACAAATGATCATTTCTATAAAAGATTAATTTAGTACCTTGAGCCAGAGGTTGTGGTTGAACCATAATGTTAAATGTTCTCCAATAGAGCTCAACTTTATGAATTTCTTTTTCAACCCATTCATACTTTGACCTCCACGAGACCTGTGGCAATGAGATCCACAGTTTGACAATGGAGATATAGTGACAAACTGTTCCCAGTTTACTTTCTCCACACAGTGTATGCTTTTATGAACTTTCATCACCTTTCTGTTCAGCTGTCTCTTTACAATCTGGAGACTCATAGACTGCTTTGTCTGTCTTTACACTTCTGCATTTACAGCACTCTGTGGCAATGAGTTCCACAGTTAAATAAACGAGGGAACAAAATAAAATAATTCCCATCTTTCTTCTCCACACAATTTACAATGACATAAGCCCTTATGTTATCTCTCTTCTTATTGTCTTTTCTAATCTGAAGAGTTCTGGTCCATTTTATAAGTAAGCTTAACTTTTTAATAGGAGGTTGCTTCACACTTCTCGTATTCTTTACTACACATCTCTATGCTTTTCTTAGTTCTTTGCGTCTTTTCAGTAAAGGAAGACTGGAACTTGCAGACGTTTTTAAGTTAAACATACGCTACAGACTCTTAGTGGCATGATTACTCTGTTTGCTTTTCCTTACTTTTCAAATAATCCTGAATAATCTATTTGCATTTCTGACCGTTGTGGAGCATTCAATGAGCTTTTCAGAGAACTATCTAATAAGCCCTTTTTTTCTTAGAGATTTTAAGCAATTTAAAGTCTATCATTATGCATATATTTTTCGCCATGTGTATTGCTTCTCACTTACCCACACCGGATTTCAGTTTCCATTTTTTCAGCTAATCATTCAGTATTGTAAGACTGTCCTGTTTCTCTAGGCAACCAGTTGTAGTTTCTACTATAAGAATATTGTTTCAGAGGCAGATAACAAGGGTCAATCATGCAGACCTGTTGTTATGTGAAAGAACGTATTTATTGTCTTTTCTGACCTGTATTCAAGAACCAATGATAAGGTACATACAGTTACCCATTTTAGGTCTTTATATGTATCTTTATGGCCAGAATGATATAAACTACAGATTGATATAAAACATACATTTATATTTGAATTACACTTTATAATGAAACGTTCACGGTTAACAAAGCCGAGTTGAGGAGGGAGAATTTACTTCCCACTAAGGCAGAAGTTGCTTATTAGCTAGCAAAGTAGACAAAAAGACATCTGATTCAACAAAGACACATTAGCATTTCCAATGATGTGGATTAATCCACTTTTTTGGATTAAGAGACATGATAAGCTGTCTGTCTCTTGCAGAAGGAAGACATAAAAAAAGTTTTGGGAAAGAGATTATATGTCTGGAAACTTGGAGGATTTCAAAGGAAAGATTGGGTATAAAAGCTAACATGCATCACCAAGACAGGGTGCTCTCTAATAATGCAACATGAGGAGCATGATAAGAAAAACCAGAAAACCCCTGACAATCACCTTGTCTGGACAACATATAACATATCACCTAAATATGAGAAAAAGGGAGAGAAGAAAAAGATAGCTGATTCTCACCTTAACTCTAAAACAAGTAGGTTAAGCATAGCTTTTTTTTCTCCCCTCCTCACCCGCCGCTCTTTCTTTTGTAAACTGTTGTAGCTGTTTTGTGTCTTTTGCACATTGTAAACAAAATCATTTATTCTGCTTTTTACTTAGCAAAGTTTGAGTTAGATGTATGGTAGAGAGTAATACAACTGGTAAGTGAATAGCAATAAGGCATTCCTCACAAAAAAGTGAAATAAATCTCTTATCAATCTTCCTAAGATGCCCATGACAGAACTCAGACTCCCAGGATATTATTCCGAATATCCAAAGCATAAAAGGTTGTGCCCTTTTGCATCTACCTAAAGCAGACAGAGGAGTGGTGACTAGGGTGGGGTGGGGCAAGGGCTATGGGGAGAGTCATTAATGTTTCCTGTAACTATTGGGAATCGGGCTGGTTATCTATATGGGGGATTCTGACTGGACCCTGTAAACGCCTCATGAGTTTTCTTCTGCTTTTTATGATTAGGTATCAGAATTCTTCATTTAATTATTCTTCACTCTTGTGATTTTTTTTAATGACATACTGAACAACAGAGATTGCAGAGTTCTAAGCACGAAGTCTTGGGTATAAATTTTCTACCACTGAGAAAGCTGTTAACCTATGCCCACTTTATGTCTCTTCTTCTTTAGTCATCTTCTAATCTTTACAAGAGGACCTTACTTCCCTCTTGTGCTTTTTGAGGTTTTTTTAAACCCAAGTTGAGCATCTCATGCATCAATTGCCCACACGCTCACTGATTCCTTCTGGTACACTTGTGTAATGCATCTTACTTCCAAGTCTCCTGTTCCACAGTGTGGAACATTTTTCCATGTGTTTATTCATCCTGTTCTTTACATTTTTTAAGAAGCTTCCTGATATGGAAATATGGTCTTTAATCCTAAACTAATTCTCCAAACACTTTGCAGTTATACGTTTTCCTCCCTCCATTGCTTGAATCAGGTTTGCTAAAAGCAGTAGGTTATACCCATTTAGAAATGTATCAGTGTCATTTTTGAGTGTCTCATGAACTTCTAGGTAAATGTCACAGAATCACAGAATGTTCGGGGTTGGAAGGGACCTCTGTGGGTCATCTAGTCCAACCCCCCTGCCGAAGCAGGGTTACCTACAGCAGGCTGCACAGGACCTTGTCCAGGCGCGTCTTGAATATCTCCAGAGAAGGAGACTCCACAACCTCCCTGGGCAGCCTGTTCCAGTGCTCCGTCACCCTCAGAGGGAAGTTCTTCCTCATGTTCAGATGGAACTCCCTATGTTTCAATTTGTGCCCGTTGCCCTTTGTCCTGTCACTGGGCACCACTGAAAAGAGTTTGGCCCTATCCTCCTGACACCCACCCTTCAGATATTTATAGGCATATATTAGGTCCCCTTGCAGCCTTCTCTTCTTCAGGCTGAACAAGCCCAGCTCCCTCAGCCTTTAGTCATAGGAGAGATGCTCCAGTCCCCTCATCATCTTTGTAGCCCTCCGCTGGACTTTCTCCAGTAGCTCCTCATCTTTCTTGAACTGGGGAGCCCAGAACTGGACACAGTACTCCAAATGGGGCCTCGCTAGGGCAGTGTAGAGGGGAAGGAGAACCTCCCTCAGCCTGCCGGCCACACTCCTCCTAATGCACCCCAGGATGCCATTGGCCTTCTTGGCAGCCAGGGCACACTGCTGTCTCATGGTTAACCTGTCATCTACCAGGACACCCAGGTCCCTCTCCGCAGAGCTGCTCTCCAGCAGGTCCACCCCAAGCCTGTACTGGTGCATGGGGTTGTTCCTCCCCAGGTGCGGGACCATGCTCTTGCGCTTGTTGAAACTCAACATGTTCCTCTCTGCCCAACTTTCCAGCCTGTCCAGGTCACGCTGAATGGCAGCACAGCCTGCTGATGTATCCACCACTCCTCCCAGTTTGGTGTCATCAGCAAACTTGCTGAGGCTACACTCTAACTCTTCATCCAGATCATTGATGAAGTTAAACAAGACTGCGCCCAGTACTGACCCCTGGGGGACATCACTAGTTACAGGCCTCCAACTAGACTCAGTGCCGCTGATGAGAACCCTCTGAGTTCTGCCATTCAGCCAGTTCTCAATCCACCTCATAACTCCATTAACTCCATGTCATTAACTCCATCTTTCTCTCTTCTTGTTTTCAGCAACTTCACGGAGTCTTAAATATCCAAGGTAACAGTCACAATTCTGGTTAGAGTAGAGATCTAATGACCCTTCCTTTTGACTACATCTTTCAGGCTACTTCCTGACAAGATATATTCAGTGAGTAGAATATTTCTGTGCTGAACTATGATATCTATGTCTAACTATACTGTTATATTTGACATCATCTGAATAAACCAAAATATTTTCTAGTGAATTAAAAGGCTATCTTAATATAGATTCTAGGAACCTCCTTTTCAAGATAAGTGGGAGAGTAAAAAGTAAAGCTAAATATTATTATCAATGAGCAGAGATTAATTAAATTCTTCACTAACTCTTTCTATATAAGCATCTTTCAAAATCATTGAATCAAACACCAGTCACCTCTGTAACAAGCTTAGAATACCATTCTCTTGCATGTTTTAAAGCATCACCAAAAGATGATCAGTCAGAAATCTGAATTCACAAAAATGTCAGCCTTCATTACGAAAGCCTAGCATGTTCTATCTGTCGCTATAGAAAGATATAGATGCTTTTGTAAGGTGAGTCATTCTTTTTCTTGCTGTAGTAGGACTGTGTACTGTGAAAGGATATAGTCCTCCGATTTCTGCATCTTTTTGTTGTCATCCTGAGGTTAGAATGTGGGGTTGTTTAGGAAATTGGTGGAAGGGGTTAATTTTGCTCCCAGCCCGAACACTCAAGAATATTTTTGTTTCACCATGTCTCAGCCTTCTTATACAGCAGAGAAGACTTTGAAAATCTTTTACTTCAGTCACAATGACACAGTTACCAAAAAAATGTGGTTTGGAAATGAGTACTTAAGGGTGAATCACCTTTCCTAAAATGGGTGTCTCTGATGAATCAGGCTTTGGAGGTCTATATCTTTCCAGTAAGAGCTTCATTCTCTTGAAGAATTCCTCAGCTGGCTTTGTCTAGTCACTGAATTTCCGAATGAAGTAAGATGAATGGAGTTCTACCCACACGGTGCTGATGGATAATAGGACACTTTTTCACTTCAACTGAAGTATGCAGCAAGAGCATTCTCTTCTGGCCATATTTCTTCTCTTAACACCAAATAAATAATTTAAAGCCAGATTATGTGAACTGTAGATTGCATAGATGTCTCTCCATTGACTCAGGAAAAAAAAAGCTTAACATATTGATGAAGATTTGATGACATTTTTACAAAATTAATTCAAACAACGCTTCTTTCACTGTTTGCTAACCATGGATAGTGGCATAAACTGGAAGAGATTTTAGAATTAACATAAAGAGAATATTTGTATATCAGCTTCTTGCCAGGTAAATGGGGAGAAGTTAAATGGCATGACAAATTGGCAGAGAAACAGACAGATTAACTGTGAAAATTAAAGCTTTGTAGAACAGTCCTGAGAAGAGATGTTGTTTTCTCTTTCCTTTTAATGAGAAATGATAATGAATTTCTAAGCATTTGAGAAATATACCAATACAATGATTAAATATACAAAGCTACCCCTCAGATTAAAAGCATTTTAGTAGCCAGATGAGACAGTTATAAACAGACACATTATAACCACTGGCATACTGAAAAGTATTTCGCTTCCACTTTTAAGAAGGTTATATAATGGCATACAACAATGATCGAAGTCGTGCACAGGAAGCAACATAACATATTTCTTAGCAGAAGGAATTTTAAGCATGTTCGTGTGTTATTTTACAACACAATCCATCCAGAGCCATTGCAATACTCAATCCTGTATGAATTTTTACTATAAGGCCTCATGCAGTTTTCTGGAAATCCGAAGTTCTGTAAATAACTTATTTCTAACTGATCTTCCTCTTTTCTTGAAATTCAAAGTGCAATTACTATGCAAGTGGTGTTCTTTTTCTTATGCAAAATAAATACATAACATAAATCAAATAGGAACCAATATAGACATGAGGTAGGATTCATTGCTCTAATGTCGGTATGTAAAGATATCAGTGGATCCAAGCTAGTAACATGTGGTCAAGGAGGGAAACAGGAATTATCAGGGAGCAATTCTCTTGTCTGAGGTGGGTATCTGGCAAAGGGGAGCTCAGTCTCACTTTGAGGTATCCATTTCTCTCCAGCAATTACACTGGTAGCCTAAGGAAATTACCTGCATCTAGCCTTTAGGTATCTGAATTTGGGTGAGATGAAGCATGGCTTTATTGAATGTTACACAAAGACATTGTAGTTAAATGAAGCAAACAAATGAAAGTGGGTCAATGGGGACAGAGAAGATAACAAGAGTCCCTAATTCCTTCTAAGGTCATTTTAGAAATAAAAGCAAACCAAATGAAAAAGCCCCAATGACTACACCCCTCTCAGGGGATCGTGTTACCCTCTACACATTTTGCACCCACATGATGCCTGGTCTGCTTTGGTTTTACTGGAGTTGCACTACTACAAAGATGTGATGCTCTTCCCTTTTCCCCATCAGCAGGTGAACAGTAACCCTCTTCATGCAGAGATTACGTACTGCACCTATCGCACTGGGTATGTGCTGTTAGTACGGGCGCACTGACTCTGCTGCTGGGTCACAAGCAGAGAAGCAACAGTGCTTGCCTAAGGCAAAACATCTTCGCTGCTTTGCTTCTTGGGGGAGAAAGCTATTTGTCATTGCATCCTCATAACAACTTTCTGTAACATGGGGAATATTACAAAGCAATTTCTTTATAAAATAACCTTCCTGTCACTTCTTATGTAATTGCATACTTCCCCACTCTAAAGAAGTAATTGTGCATAAACAGACTCTACTGGTTTAGCCACCGATCTTCATTTTATCCAACACTGTGCAGATCTCATTCTTCCAGCTGCAAAGCTACCCGCTTCTGTTCATCCTTGCACTTAGTCTTTGGTCACTTATCTCTAGAACCTTGACCCCTCTGCCCTCCCAGCTTCCCTTTTTGCTATTACAGCTACAAAGAGATAGAGACTGCAGCTGGAGAGGGGATAAGAACAGAGATTGATACTAAACATTCAGTACAACGGGTATTTTGACAAAGAATTTGCCTGCAGCCAGTAGGAGAATGAGGTAGATTAAATTGGTTTGATGTTGTAACAAAGGGAGTGATGTTTGTATATTTTAATTGAGTGAGACTAACAACTAGGAGAGGATAGGAATGCAAAAGCAGGGAGGAGAGAAAAAGAAAGGAAATTAAACATGCTGGAAAATATGAATAAATAAGATTACTTTTTAGATTCTGTATTGTAAAGCAGGGGAATATGACAGGATTAATATGTGAATTTGAAACTAACAGGAAACTTAGGCAGGACTTCAATTATAATAAGTTTGAAATGACCCTTTATCCTAGAGTCTGCAACTGTCAATCAACAAAGCTAATTTTAAAAGGACATTCTGGGTATTACTGTCATTTAATGTACCTTGTTTAATATCCTGGTTTTTCAACAGAAGTGGTATATCTTTAGTCAGGTTCCATTTCACTGCACATGCTGAGTAATCATTCTTTACTCATTGAGAAGCCACACTGATTTCAAGGAGACAAGTAAGATGCTACTCAATGAAGCTCAGACCTGATCAAATCGTTTTTGTCTGTCCATCCAATCAAGGTGCTAAATGTAATAGCGGAAAATATTTATGAGTTATGCCCCAAAACCTGTCATTACTCTATTTGGCTGTTTTATACAAAGAGGTACTGGTGTACTTTGGGGATAAATCATGGACCAGAGTATTTCTATCCAAATTTTGGCACGTACAGGAGACCACTGAGCAAAAAGCTCTAACTAACCAGAGATTCTACATTACCCTTGGAGGGGCAAAGTTTTTGAAAGGGTCTAATTCAGATCCGGTGAGCTGAACCTCTCTGTTTCTTCAGCATGATAGTACAAGGTGCCAACTATGCCAAAAGGTGTCTGTTAAATGCTTGCAAAGGTACATTCTTTCTTTTTATTATATAATTGTTCTGTGTTGCTTTTAATATAGACTTCTCTCAAATATCTTTGACAATTTTAATATCATAAGATAATGCTAAGCTTTATCCTATAAGTATCCATAATATTAATGCCAGAATATTCTAGTTGCCCAACTAGTTTGTTATAAGAAGAGCCACTATATTTAACTGATGTTATCAGAATATTATCCACCCAGAAAGTACAAAAGAAAAAATTGCCTGCTAGAGGTGACTATCACTCTCACCACATGAAGAATAAACTTAGATGACCCATGTAAATTAAGCACCTAACCTGCTGAAGTTTATGTGTGCATCAAGTCTTGCATTATGAGCGTTTTGAAGAATTCAACTCAGCTGTATAGAAGAAGTAACTGTATATAACATTTAAGAGTATCTGACAGATTTGTCAATGGACTTTCCTATGACACAGAAGCTTTGGCACTTGTGTAATGCACTTCTTGCAAGAGTGGCCAGATTCTAGTCTTCTTTTCATCCCTTATTATCGCTGTCAATGCAAAGACAAATTCATTGATTAACACTCTGACCAAAGAGGTACTGAAAGTGCCAACCTTGCATTTTAATTGATCTGGCTTTTGTCACTCCTTCCTCTTCTCTAAAATGTATTCACATTCTGTAATTCTTATTGCAGTCATATCTCCAAATGATTTCTTATGTTCGGAATCTTAAATTCAGATATTCTGCTTCAGCTGGAACATGTCTTAACTTTGACTTAGGTTAAAGTGAAATTATCATCATGTTCTCAATGTAAGGGCCACTAGCTAGACTGTAAACACTACAAACTTTTCTTTGTACCTTTCTTTGTATGTTAGGTACAGAGACAGAAAGTAATTTTTTTTTTTTCCAATACTCAGATATTTCAGGGACTTTTTATCTGAATACTTTCTGCAGCCAGAATACCTGCATTTATTAACCTGATTATCAGTCTTTTCTTTTCAAATGATCTTTAATATTAGCGTCTGAAGGTAGAAGGAAAGGCGAATATGCAGATGCAACTATTTATCACACTCTACCACTACGTGTTTGAGAATTTCTTAGTTACAAAATCAACATAGATTCAACTACAGAAAGCAAAGTGTACTTATGAAGAAGATTTGACCTCGATGAATTGCTTCCAGAGTTTTTATGGCAGTGGAACATAATACTTTTTTAATAGACTTAAACAAAATCTTATAGTGGAGGTTCATATGTATTAAATGATTTGTGACAAGAGACTAGTGGTAGGAATGTTTTTCAAGTTAACATGGTTTATTTACCCAGCTGGAGTATTTTTATTATTGTAATCTCCGCAGTCATGCGTTGTGTCTATGTGCCTGTCTTGTCCTCGCAAGAAGATTTCTGTAGAAATCAGTGTCAAGCACTGTCCCAATCCAATGTCGGGGAGGTTTTGATACAATCCCAAGAACGAGATTAAGATGCAAACGGAGTCAGATGCCATGCTACCTAGTAAACTTGATTTCAGTGAACTAGGAACCAGAGGTCAGGCTGGGATGCAGCAGGTGGAGGACAGGGAGGAAAAAGAAGAAAAAGAGAGAGAAATAAAGGAGTAAAGTCAGAAAACCCGAGCAGGCAAGGAAAGGAATGCAGGGGAGATCGACTACCACCACTATGGATCCAGCGATATCCAGTTGGCTCAGTCTCTATGCAGGTGCAGAGGTTCCAGCAAGGACAGATTCTGGGAGAAAAATGGCAAGAAGGAAAAGGCAGCGAGAAGGAAAAGGGTCCTCAGAGAGCATGTGCTGTCCTTTTATAAGGGTGTTCACCCACCCACAGAGCGTGTTTGTGTATGTGCAGTTCATGCCATATATGCTGCCCACTTAGGCAGCCATCTCTTGCTGGTTAGCGCCCTGGTCTGCACACAAGCGCAATGTGGTTCTTTCCTGCAGATTGCTGTGGTAGTTTCTTCAGAGGCCAAGAAGAGGTAATACTGGCAATGCCAACACAAAACCAGTTCATAGCGGTCTTCTGCAAGCGCTAATTTCTTTCCAATTGACAAGACCTGTTTGAAACTAATTATTGAAGCAATATTGGAATTCAAAATTCTTCCTTCTCTGTAAGGTAGCATTAGCACTTTTTGCTGGGTCACAAGCATGTAAGTATCTCAATACGTCTCTGTTAATTTGTAAGCTCTTTGGGGCAGAATTGTTCTTGCTTTGTGCATATCCGCCCAAACAAGCAAATCATCATAGCCTTTTGTTATGGAGGGTTTTTCCCCTCCCACTTTTTTCTAAGTATAAAGTGATGGCAATTGCTTTTGATGTGGTGAAACGTATTAGTTCAAGTAACAGCAATAACAAAGGTGTTAAAAGTATTCTTCTGCATGCTCAAATGGGGTTAAGGCATAATGTTTTACTACTCTGTGGGGAGTTATAACAAGTGTTTTAAAAGTAAAGCTGCAGCGAGCAGTTTAGCAACTATCTGAACTCTGGAGAACAATAAAGTGCTTGTACACTCACTTGAACAGGTTCACCACCTAAAAGGAAACATCGAAAGTGAGGAAAAATTTTGAAACATCACGCCAGTTACTACAATGCCTAAATGCTCACAGATGTTACTGGAGTTTAGAAAGTCAATTCACCTTTCTCATGCCACCTAATATACTTTCTAGCCTTTTCCTTCTAGAATCTAATGAATGCAGACAAATGTTTGCAAATGCACAATTTGCAATGTAATTTGGTACATCATGTTATAATCCTCTAGGAGAATTCAATGATAAAAAAGTCCTACTACAGTGCATAGTCTGACTGTTTTTACCCTTTAGATCAATGTGTTTTCATCTGTGTTCACACATAGGACAGGAAATTATTGTGTAGCACAGGCACACAGAGAGTTTGTTAAAAGCTAAAAGCCTAAACGTTGTGGGTTAACTCCAGTAGGCAAGTATACACCATAGTCTGCCATGTCTTTTGTGAATTGTGGGGACCAGAACCGGAAACAGTACTCCAGGTGTAACCTGAAAAGCACTGAGTAGAGTGGGATAAGCACATCTCTCTCTCTGCTAGTAATGCCCCTGTGGATGCAGCCCAGGATCTAATTTGCCTTTGTTGCTGTAGCAACACTCTGCTGACTCATGTTCAGCTTGTTGCTCACCAGGACCCCCAGGTCCATTTCTGCAAGGCTGCTCCTCAGCCACACAAATCCCAGCCTGTACTGTGATCTTTGGTTATGTTGTCCCGGGTACAGGCTCTTGCACTTGTCTTTGTTCATTCTCTTTTGTCAAGAAGTCTGAACTTTTCTGGGAGTTCAGTTTTTTGGGGAGTCTTGTGAAACCCTTAAAAATTCGTGAGTTTGGCATTCCATGATCACTGCATGGGGACCGGCTGCAGATTGATCACTGGGTGGTGAGAACAATTGTCTTGCATATACTTTGTTTTGCACATTCATTATCTTTGGTATTATCAGTAGCAGTAGTATTTCCTTTGTTGCCTGTATTCGTCTCAACCCACAAGTTTCCTCTTTTGTTCATTCCTCCTCCCCATCCCCCTGGGGGGGAAGGGGAAATGTGAGCAAGCAGCTGTCTAATGCTTAGTTACTGGCTGCTGGCTTAAACTACAACAATGGGACTCATTCCAATATGTCAGGTCTTTCTTATACTGAGAAACCCAAAACTGGATGAAGTACTACAGATGCAATTGCAAAAGTGTCAGAGCGATAGGAATAATCACTGCCTTTCCTCTGCTGGCTACTCTCCTGCCAATACAATCCATGCAGCTGGCCTTCTTCACCTCAGGGACACACTGCTGACTAATGTTTTTTGCTGTCTGCCAACACTCCACAGTGATTTCCTACATCCTGTCAACTCCCAGCTGCTAACAGGTTTATACCTCTCCAGGTGTAGGACTTGTCATTTGCCTTTGTTGAACATTCTGAGATACCTGCCAGCCCATTTCTCCAGCCTGTATAGCTCTCTCCACACATAGTAGACCTGCCCTCCAGTGGTATCATCTACAAACTTGCTAACATCCCATCCCATTGTCCAGGCTACTAACAAACATGTTAAATATCACAAACCACAGTATCAGTCCCTGAGGGATGCCTCTCATCATGACGAGACACCAGCTGGTCTTTGGTTCCCCTGTGTCAATTTTCTGATCCCAGAAGTCCAACCAGTTTTCCACCCAGTTATCAAGTCAATATTTCATCATTATGGCTTTAAGGATACTGTTGGAAGAACATGGTGAATGCCTTGCTAAAAACAAGGTAAACAACATCTGCTGCTCTCCCCATGTCCACAAAGTCACCTATCTCATCACAGAAAACTGTTCACTTCATAAGGCTTGTTCTGTCCTTTTAAAAGCCACAGATACAGAAAGACAAGAAAACAAGTCTTCCATTTATATATTAGAACTCCTTTTTTTTGGTGTTCTCCAAAATGATAGACAAAATTTCATGAAAAAAACACACTCATTTTCTTCGGTTTCCAGTCACTTTCTTTTAGCTTATTGCCTCTTTGTGCGTTGGCTTGTGATATTGGCAATTATGTCATTTAAAAGATGTAAGTAAATTACAATACATGAACTATTTATTTAAAGCTCCTAATTGAAAAATATTACCATTATTTCTACTAATTATAAAACATGCAGTTAGTCCTTAAAACTGATTAGTAATATGTCAAGAAAGATTAATGAGTTTCAGTATCTTGCAGTATTGAAACAGATGTGACATTACTATATTCAGCAAATTTAGTTAAATGCTTGCTACCATCTTGGAAATAATTCACGTCAACCATTACTGTGTTATTAAATTTCAATCAATAAAACAATTTTAGTTTTTCTGTCTCTGTGTTTGCAATAGCATAGTCTCATATTTTTGTGAAGTTTTTAATTAATAGTATTAAGCTAATTTTGGAAGTCTGGAGTATTATTCACCCAATAGGATTAAAATTCAAAAGCTTCCACTCTATCTCCATTAAGAGAAAAAGTTTTTTTTGTAAGTCGTCATCGTTCTAAAACTTTGTGTTGTTTGGACAGCCCAATGTCTTATGATTTACACTACCTAGTGTAAGAAAAAATGTCTAGGCGTGTCTTGGAAAGATAGCCAACCATCCAGCTGACATAGTCAGTGAGTAATTATGGCTGAGCTGAATTCATTGATCTTTAAAATTTGGCTTTTGTTAATTATTCAAAGCAGCTATAACCCTAAAGGTCTAAGTTTCAAGTGGAAACAGAAGCCCTTTGCTGGATAAGAGTAACTGGAAAAAATCTGTTTGGGCTAGGATAAAGAAGTCTGTTTCTAAAAAGATTGTAAGCCAGTGTTCTTCATCTTAACCAAGATGCAGCCAAAGGTGAAGACTAAGAAAATCTAAATATGGAAGACATATTGGTGCTTTCGGTTATAATGAAAAATATTATCTACTATTATGATGAAAAGTATGAAATAATAGACCTTTTTATTCAAACTACTGTTTTGTATGAACATTTTGCTACTAAATATTTCACATCGAAATTTCCACATACCCAGATACTCTTTTGGCACAAACTAAAGGACATAGATGTTGGCATACCCTTGATAATTACCTTGTCTTTAAACACGTAATGGCTTGATTTGCTTTGCGATAAAGAGCAACTTTTCTGTCATCCATTCAACTAAAAAAGGTAGAAAATTTTAACAAACGGCCAATGGCTGCCTCTATTCATTTCCTGTAATTTTTTTGAATATCTGCAGTAATGTTTTCTGATAACTTCTGTAATGTCACCAACCACTGTAACAGTTATCCTTACATATATTTTATACAGCTTACATTAAAAAATATCTCAATATCAGTTATATGAAACTCTGAAGATACATTCAACTACTGTTTCTGTTTTCCATTAACTCCTGTTGGCGTAGGAATTTGTCCAGTTTTTCTGGCTCATAAATCACATCAAATGTATAAGATTTATATTGCTTATGACATCTCTAAAAACATAGAAAACTTTTTTGTTTGAAAATGTAGCCGCTTTCTGAAAATTTTATTTTGGTAACAGTTCACTGTAGTGTGTAAATGCTTAGCAAGCTTACTATAGAGTTATAGAATCTCTTTCACAGCAGATACATTTCCTGTTACTGTTCTTTCCCTCCTTCAGAGAATGAAAGTTGTATTCCTTTGCAGCCACACAGATTTTTGTATCTTTATATACAGGACACCTGTTCTTTGATATAGAAGCTGATTTTACACAGCTATTTAATCTGCTGCTCTTTATAAAGCTCTTTAAAAACGTGCTTCCAACCCATGTTACACATTTTCATGTGAAATGATTTTTCACCTACCAGCTATGTGAATTTGTAAGAGAGAGAGGGTTTCTTAGTGCCAGAAATACATAAACACGTGTACATGATTTAGCTGTTCAGATTGCTTGAAAGGAACAGACAAAAGCTATTGTTTGCTGTGCAAAGGTTGAAGAGGTTAAAGTACATCATGTTTCATTGAGGAACCAGATGTGCTTGCAAACATATTTGCACTAATGACGGAAACAGGTTTTGAGAATTTTTGTGTACACTTGAACTTTATGAGCTTCAGGCTTCCTAAAGGAGTTGAACAACAAAGGCCTGGAATATACTAACAGCGGTTTCCATTTAGCTCTGCTGTGGTACTCAATGAACACCAGAGGGGAAGAAGAGCAAGAGCAAAAAAGGGAAATCTTGTAAAGGGTAAATTTCTCTTCTTACATATTTTTTCAAGATAGTGCTATATTTTTACGTGGAAAAACTATTTATGAGGTGGACACTGGTAATCTCTTTTAAAATTTTCCTTCTCTTTCAGAATATTTTTTGTAATATTTCTGCCTCAAATGTTTTTCTACATTCTTATAAGTGAAAATATGCTCACTCTTTCTCTATAAATGCACACACAGATGCACACAATCACTCACAAATAGATGGAATATATACACACACACACACAAGTGTGTGTGTGCAGAGATATAATCTGTGAGTCGGACAAAAATTATATTGAATTATAAATGGAGTTAGTAAACCCACCTATTATCAGAATTGCTCATCTTTCCGCAATATGATCTGAAAGCAATGTACGGCTTTCAGCAGAACCAAACTTTAATCCTCAAGGTGAATTTTTACAATGTTTCAGGGATTTTGCTTATTTTTTAATTTTGTTTTTCATCATGAAACTGGACTTTTCAAAGAATCTAGGGAAAAATATGCATTTTTATTCTGTAAAAACCCTCCAACTTCAGAGTTTTACTCCAAACATTATCTTCTACCCAGTTTGAATCAACAGTTTGAAGGTGAAAGTGTAGTTCAATTCAGGTGGTCCATGTATTTCTTTTACTGGGGAAGCCAGAGCTGGACACAGCACTCCAGATATGGCCAGCAGAGACACATTTCAGAGAGGTACCCAAGCATGCTGATTTGCCAGAATAGACTTGAAAGTTTTCCCCATATGATTTCCCATAAGCCTTTGTGTAATTTTTGCCAACCCTGGATACGTTCGGGCATAGAATCATAGAATCTTTTGCAATGGAGAAGATCCTTAAGATCATCAAGTCCAGCTGTTAACATATTGCTACCAGGTCCATGTAGTATGGTAAACCATGTCCCTAAGCACTACATCTACACTTCTTTTAAACACCTCCAGGGATGGTGGCTCAACCACTGCCCTGGGCAGCGTGTTGCATTGTTTGACAACCCTTTCAATGAACAATTTTTTCCTAATGTCCAGTCTAAACTTTTCCTGGTGCAACTTTAATGACATTTCCTCTCATCCTATCTTTTTTTACTTGGGAATAAAGACCAACACCCATCACTCTACAACCTCCTTTCAGGTAGTTATAGAGAATGATAAGGTCTCCCCTCAGCCTCCCATTCTTCAGACAAAACAATGCCATTTTTCTCAGCCACTCCTCATAAGAATTGTTCTCTGGACCCCTCACCAGCATTTTTGGTTTTCTCTGGGGTTCTTCAGTAGCAAATGCAGAATTTCTCCTAGTTATGTGTCTGGAAAGCACGGTCGAAACATTGATATTGCAGGCTGATTTCTAAGTAGCCATTACCGCAGGAGAAATACTACAGGAGAAATACCCTGGAGGTACTAGTCCCATCCTCATTACTATCTGTTTTGGTGATGTGGAAATACTTACAGCTAAATTAAAACTCTTTTTTCTACCATTATTTGTCTCCCTCAACAATCAACAGCATAAATAAACTCAGAAAACCTGAAGTGATAAAACCTTCATATTAACTAACCAATGTTTCAGATCAGTCATGTCACTTCTCAGTCTTGCTGCAACTGAGATAATAGTCAGGGGTCTACTTTATATCAAATTTCATATTATTTGATATCTAGAGTTGTATAATAATCCATAGGCATAGATCAGCCATGGCTACTGCAAGATTTTGTCATCTGGATTTTTTCTTTCTCTATTTTGTTCCTTCTTGTCTTATTCCATCATTTACTCTATGATATGTGGTTTGTTGAGCTGATAGTGTTACTGATGGTTTGCTGCAAAGCCACAATAATCAATAAAAAGATATGAGGAGACAACTGAGACTTTGCCAAAGTCAGAAAATCTAGAGGGCAAAAGAAGTATTATATAGGAAGGATAAATTCTTTGAAAAGATCATACACATACTGGAATTTTGTACATGAAAGATGACGCTCCAAAGAAAAGTGAAATTATGCTAACAACATAGCTTTAAGGTAATCTAAGAGTTATTTGGGAAAAAAAAGAGGCCATAAAAATATAGATTGATTTTCTACATGCAGTTTGTTATGGATCCTGTTCAGTCTGCTTTATATTCAGTTGTAGCACTTCAGAAAGATGGGAAGACACATGAAGAAATGCAATGCCATTGAAACTGAGCATCAGCAGAATTAGAACACTGCTCGAGGACTTAAGTTATCAACTATGGGACTAATAGAGTCACTGACTGTAGAATCATTAAGTGTAGGTTGTGCTTCTAGAAGCACTAAAAATCCCCTCGTGCTGCCTGTTGAAGAGACTTAGGAGTCTAGCAGTCACACCTGGCAATGTAATCTAAACATAAGTTGGTGGACAAAAAGAAAGATATTGTTTTGAAAGGCTGAAATGTAATATAATACTAGGTACAGTGCACTAGCAGGCACATTTGCATGAGTTCTGTGGTGCTCCTGAGATGTAGACTGAAAATGCATTCAAGGAATGTATCAAGTATGTAGAAAAAATATTAAAGGAACATTACTTAACTTCTGCTCAAGGTCATTCAAAGTATATCCTGAGATACTCGACTGTCTCAAAGACTTCTTTCAACCCAGACCTTTGATTATGCTATAAACACTTCTTTTACTGTCAAAATTATGTTAGAAAGTAGAAAATCTAAAGAAGAAATTTGTTTCTTCATTTAGAATATTCATCCCAGAGGATATGAGGTTAAAGACAAATTGTGCACTCTTTCATCTCTACGATACACTTTCCACAAGAATGATACACACAGTACGTTCTTCAGTATCATTTGTAGGGTGTTTATGTGTAATATATTATATTGTTGCCAAATAATGCCTTAACTTTTGAAAAGAGTGTTTTTCAAGTTCTTTGAGTTGCTGAATGTGTCTGAAGGACTGCTTGGGAAAATAGTCCCTCCTTCTCGTGCCATGCAGCAATAAAATTCAAGAAAAGCAAATACATTGATGTTCTATTGAAATGAGAATGTCATGTGATCCACATGAGGAAGTAAACTTGAAAATGCATTCTGAGTTATCTTGTGTAACACTCATACAGTTGCACAGCCCATCATCAGACTTTATCTGGGAAAGACAGGAGCTGAAGATATTAAAATTTAAAAGGCACATTTGCAGAGAATATATAATGAGTTCAAGAAAGATGATTGCAGTCAACTTTTCTACCGAATACATGTAATGACAAAATCAGAACATATTTCAGGAAGAGATAGAAAGAGTAAAATCTTTATTAATACTCATAAAATCTAAGTGTCAGGAGTATAGAAATCAATGAGATTAAGCAAAAGGCAGATGTCAGGGATTTCAAATGCAGATACTATAGCATAAATGGAAGAATGTGCAGATTTTTAAAGCAAGCAGAGCAAGTGAAGCAAAAAGGTGTATAGTGCGAATAGTTGGCAGTTGTAAGTTCACAAGGATAGGGAGAACAGAAATAAAGACCCTTAATCCCACACATAAAATAAATAAGAATGTCTTATTTGGATTAACTTTGGAATAAGGAGAAGGGAGAACATGGAGGTAATTAATAAGAAGACATTTAAATAGAAAAAAATATTAAACAAATTTCTAAAATGAGTAGCATATTTCTACTGTAGACTGAACTAAATGTATTAAACTAGATCCTTAGTATGTCAGTGTAATTCCATTACCTACATTGGACTTAGGTTCTGATATGGAAACAATCAACTTTCCTGACCAAGTGATGTACAACATCTGCAATCCTGGCAGTACAGTTCCCTTTGCCTCCCTTGTAAATTCGTTATCTGTAAAGACATATTTCTTATATCTAAGAAACTATTCAAAAGAGATGCATGTATCTTGAAAATAACATGGTAGCATTAAAAGGAAGGTCATTTCCTTCGCATATGCAAAAAGATTTCAGGCAGAACATTAAAAAATAAAACCCTTAGTAAAAAAATGTCTGAATGGTAATGTCAGGAAAATCAAATTCTTCCTTTTCCAGAATTGACAAGAACAGACTAAATAACACCACCTTTAAATTTCCTTACATAGTGTAAAGCACAGATAAATACAGGATTTTCCCCCCAAAGAGCAAAGATTTGACAAATGGAAGAATTTTAGATGGCAAATGTTAACATATGTAAATATAAATTTAATATAAAGAATGATCTATTAAAAAAGAAAATAGCAAACTCATGAAAAGAATAAATAAAATGTTATAAAGCAATATCACTGAATAATGCTTCTTTTGACCAGGAAAATATTCCAAGGACTCTGCCTAGTCATAAATACTTCAGCTGCATTCATTTTTGTATTATACCTGATATGGTAGAATGAGCGCACTGGCTGTATGCTGTTCAACAGTAACAACACAGGCAATCCATACTGTTCATTTGGGTGACCTGGCAGACCATATACTCAAGTGTAAATTTTAAACATGGACAGGCAAGCTGGCCCCTCCATTTTACTATGGATCTTTGTGCAAGTGGAAGACTGGGTCAGACCCTATTCTAAAGAAAATCAAAGGATAAAAGTCCCTAGTGTCTAATCGACATGAGATCAGGTTTGCTGACCAGAAAAGCCACAAAGATCACAGAATCACAGAATCACAGAATAGTAGGGGTTGGAAGGGACCTCTGTGGGTCATCTAGTCCAACCCCCCCGCCGAAGCAGGGTCACCTACAGCAGGCTGCACAG
>Ga0065711_1026398_pt1 | contig 73295 bp, 54 predicted proteins | sample Hoacrofraction12_FD_59098 | JGI IMG/M metagenome (GOLD analysis project Ga0065711, IMG submission 59098) | Hoatzin crop microbial communities from Cojedes, Venezuela - Epithelial fraction 12 v2 (version 2) | ecosystem: Host-associated > Birds > Digestive system > Esophagus > Crop | place... | reverse complement strand
TGCCCAGGGAGGTTGTGGAGTCTCCTTCTCTGGAGATATTCAAGACCCCCCTGGACAAGGTCCTGTGCAGCCTGCTGTAGGTGACCCTGCTTCGGCAGGAGGGTTGGACTAGATGACCCTCAGAGGTCCCTTCCATCCCCTACTATTCTGTGATTCTGTGATTCTGTGAAAGCACAGGCTTCATTCAAGGCACTCTGGATTTACACCAGATAGGCTGAGATCAGTCTCTGACACTATTCTCTGGGTTGCAAAGACAGTTTCTACAGCACAGGATACACCACTAGTAGTCATTTCAGGTCGGAAGCCACAACAAAGCACCACCAGTGACAGCTGACCGTTTGTCTTAAATATCTGAATGGGCCACCAAAATACCATGGTGACCACACACTTTGTTAGCACTTTTCCTGAATGCCATGTGACTTCTTGACAAGGAGACAAGCGCTCTACCTCACTATGCCTTGTTATTGCCACATCTAGAGAGGGACTGTTTAAAGTGTCCTCCTTCCCAGTACCTCCACGCTGGTCCTCCAGGTCTACAGACAGACAAAAGAAAGGCAGCAGCGGGGTCTCTGGTCCCCCACCGTGAGGCACAGTCCCTCTGCACCGATGTCACTCTGCTCTCGGTGTGTGCTCAGTAAGTTGGTAATTTGTCATGAGCGTGGGCCCTCTCCATACATGGCAGGCTGGAGGAGGAATGACCTCAAACTCCGCTTCTAATCCAGGGGGTGTTGCCAAAGTGCAGTGTTTGAGTTTGATGCATGAAGTGCAGAGATATTTTCAGCTCCTGAATCACACTTTTGGCTCCACAGCTAACTTGAACTTCTCCTTAGTTTTGTTTGCAATTTTTCACCTTCTGCAATCACCACTGACTCTCAGAAAAAGAAAACAAGTTGGTATGTTAAAGAAAAAATGCCCAAATGATCATAAATACAAAGATTTTTTTAAATCACTTTTATTTTAATAACTTCCAGTTTATTCTCTTGCACATGTGATGTAGTGGAGCTAAACAAATTACTAATAGATTAGTGGTGCATCACAAATGTCTGGTTTCTTTATTTCATGTTCTAAATGTATGCTATTAAATGCTGCCAGTGAATGTTTTCTAACGATTTTGGTGTCCAACACAGAATGAAGCAGTCTGAAAAATGAGGCAGTGCAACAGCAAGCAGTTAGCCTGGATACAGCTACAGGAGAGCTTTTAGCTATATATTCCTATAGCTGAAGCAAAAATGTTTTCCTATACTTGCCCCATGAAACCATATTGACTGCCCCACAATTCACAACCCTAATTTGAACGTGGCAGTAATAAGAAAGCAAAACCTTATTTTACCATACGAAGGGAGTAAGTTTTAATCGCCATATCCTGCCAATTACAACTGCATCACCTCTCTGTCACGGCGGCCTGAGTCTACTCTTACTGAATTCAGTGGGAAGGCTCCAGCAGACAACTATGCAACCTCAGTCACAGCTAAGCAAGTCATTTAAGCATATACTTAATTCCATCTCTAATCAGTAAAGCCAATTCAGCAAAGCAAAGCATGTGCTCAAGTCAAAAGTGAATAGGTAGCACGCAGCTTTCTGAGTATGGGTTTTTCACAGACTGAGGATGTTGCACAAAACTTCCCTTGATTTCCACGTAGAGTTCATCATGCTGGACGAAGGTAGAATTTCAGCTGTTGATCAAATTGTCACTTATGGATGTAAGGTGCTAGTATTTTTAACTCATCCATGGATTGGTTAAGCAAAAATAAATTTAAAAAAGCGCCACAGGATGTATCCTTGGGCTGGACACAGACATACACACATACTCCCCATGGACTGCAGGGGACCACAGAGGCAGAAGGAGGTAACACAGAAAAGATTAGGTAAGGAGCTGCTGTAGGAAATCCCGCATATCCAGAACTGCCGATGAGCCTCTCTGAGCCTTTTCAGAGTGAATTGGGAGCCGCCTTCTCCACTGGAAGAAGAGTGGAAAATCATGGGCGTTTCAACTCCTCCGTTTCCATTTCCCTCCCGTGGGAATGAGAAAAGAATAGGGATAATGAACACACCGCTTGGGTAAGGCTTGCGGCTCTTTCCTTGATGCACCGAAGTAACTGGGCAGCCTCTATAGTCATCTGAAACCTTTTCTTTTCCTTTAGTCTTAGCAAGCAACATTAATCTAACAGAGACAACTTCCAGGCAAGCGCGGATCCCCGGGAGCATTCCTCGACTGCAGACAGGCGGGCAAGGAAAAGCCTGTTGCAAAGGGCAGGGCCGTAACCGGTCATGGGGAATTTACCCTCAGCTGCCTGCCTGCCTCTGCGCTTCTCCCCACACGAAGGGGTCTTACCCACCTTCGCATTTCGTCCAGTCTCAGAGATCAGGAATCACTTACAAATGCCATGGGGATGCCCTAAATTACGCTTAGCTGCCCGCGACTGCTTCCTCGCCAGTGGGTCCCCGAGCCGAAGGCTGGGGGGGATGAGGGGAGGGCAGTGCCGAGGGCCAGGCTCTACCTGTTCCCCAGCTCCTCCAAGCTGCCAGAGCCAGCCAGCGTGGGGTCAACCCTCTGGTTTATTCTCTGCTTGAGTTTGCAATCTGTCCCTGCCCCAAAGGCACTGCGCTGTAGAGTATAAATGTTTGCAGAAATTTAACAACTCCAGCAAAATACGCATTATGCCAAACATCTCCTCTCTCCTCAGATGACACAACATGGAGCACCAAGCACAAACAAAAACCGACCAAACAAAGCGCAGAGGCATTGTGAAAAAAAAATCATTTTGCAAAGAGCTTCTCTGCTCTCCTTACAACCATTAGGACAGTGATAATGCTGAAATGGCTGGCCAGCCCTGAAAATTGGATAAACTGAGACACAGAAGAGACAATTGAAAGCAAGGAGACAGACAGCAAAAATAAGTGAGACAACAGATGGAAAGCAGAAATGCGATGTCTGAACCGCAGCTGTAATTCTGCTAGTATCAAGCACGTTTAAGTGTAGCTCAGCTTGCTTTCCTATTTCGGGAAGGGCAGGAGTTTTCTTTTTAAAAAAACCCAACTTGTTAGGCACACTACGGTGGGTTCTCCCCAGATAGACCGCAGGAGAGGAAAATTATTTCTCTCCATACCTAGGAGGGAAACGGTGTTTCCAATAAAGGGGGAAATTCTGACACCCTCTGGTGCCCTAGTTGTCCTAGTACTGTCTCGGAGGTGGAGGGGGGTCACATCATTAAAACCCCTAGCCACAAGTGCAGGAGCTGTGTTTGAGATGCTGCTGGCCAGGGGTCAGCTGCAGGAATTGTTCAGAGCTCTCCCGTGGCAGCACAGCTGCCTTGGCCTTTCTCCTTTACTAGCGTGACTGCTATTATTAGGCAGGAAACGGGTAGTTATTGTTCTAGCAAGATTTTATAGACTAATTTGGCAGTTTTTCTAGCAGGGTTTTAGTGCAGTTTTGATAACACGGCAGTATGGGAAAGAAGGATTTCCACATTGGCCAAAGTAACAATTGTGGCAATACTACCTATTTTTAACACGGTTTATTCCCAGCACTATTTCAGACACAGCATTTTCTGTCCCATCTGTTGACACAGTTGTTTTGTTTCTTTAAAGACACAGTTGTTTGTCTCTTGGGGAGAAAACAAAAATACCTTCAAAAGTTGCAGAGAAAAACATGAGACTGAAACCCAAGCAAACAGCGATCTGGTCAAAAGGTAACGCTGGCAAAGCTTTACGGCTCAAATACAGAGCAATTCTTAGGATGCCTCTTCAAATTTACATCAGGTTTTAGCCTCTGTGGTATTTTAAGTGAGTCTGTGGATTCTTAAAATTCAAATCTGGTATACTCAACAACTAACTAAGACAGTTTATTGATCTAAGGAGTCTGACTGTGAACCTGCCACTGGAGCAACGTACCGGTCTGCTCAGGAGGAATGCTGCCACAAAAGCACAGAGCAAGATGCAAACACTTTCTTTAATAAAGGAAGGAAAACGTAATGAGAGCACCAAGGGGAAAAAAAACAAAACCCAAAGTCTGATAAAAATTAAAGTGGTATAACAGGACAAAACGTTAAGCAATCTTTCTGACACATGGGTTGCCAGGCTGTTTTCTCTGATCTTTTACGATAATTTTTTTCTTCACTGGACCGCTGGAGTTCATGGTTGTGATCTCCCAGGCAATCTGAAAACCTTATCTCCTCTCAAATGCATTTCAGGCAGCTTGAGAGTTTGTCGGTGGAAGCAAATAAAACTGAAGCATGGCTGAGGTGGGACCTCTGCAGATCACTAAAGCAACCTCAGTTCTTGTAGGACAGTCTATTTGCTGGGAAAGTTGCAATATGAAAACCTGATATATTAAAGGTCGAGACTCCAATACACAGCAGACTCACCTGCACTGTGTTTTAATTTCTTTTTACGCTGAGAGGTGCCTAGGGACCTGACAAGGTGACAGAAAGATAAATCACGCCTGACAAACTGGAACAGAAGACAAGGCTGTATCCAGAACAGGATCGCTCTCCTGGTGCTGTACTGACAGTGTGTTCCCTGCACTGCCTTCATTCGTACCAGCAAAATGATGTTATTGCCGGCACAGCTTTTTCCAGAGGTCCCTCTTCCCTCACCCAGCAACTGAAAAGTGTTTCAGTAAAAGTAAACGTTTGTCCTAAGTGTATCCACTATGAGAGCTTTTGTGTCAGTCAGGGATCAAGTCAAGGATCAAGCCTCTTTACACTTTGGCCAAGACAGTTGTCCCAGTAAAAATCTGTAAAACAGGCACGTTCTTCCTTTGACTGGAGTGGGAAGTCCTTTGCAAAGACTTCAATACTGACTTCTGCCACTAACGGGAATCTTACCTTCTCGCTCACTTTTGCAGAAATGCAGAGATAAAATGTCTCACCACACATGCCCTGATCGGAAAGGTCACGGTATTTCCACAAGCAAAAGAGGTCTCCAGCACGCCTACGACTGACCTCAGCTGCTGCTCCACCACTGTTTTGGAGGAGAGAGCTCACCCACCCACCCAGCCCTGCCCGCATCAGCAAGGCTCAGCCCAGCCTGAGCGCCCTTCGCCGGAGCTGTGAGAGGGGGAAGTGGGCAGTGGGCTTGGTGTCGCTGCCTTCTGCAGGCACAGCCTTCTCCATGGATGGACAAGGGATGACCCCGATGCACAGTGACATGGGAAAAATTATGCCAAACCAAGCACCTGGGGCTAGGTGGGCAGCTTTAAGAAAACAAGAAAATTCACTAAGATGATGAAAACCACAGCTGATTTAAGATGTATTTTAAAAGGAATTTGTGGATCTGCTTTCAGGAGCTCTGTGAAAAGATATTTTCCAGGCGTGCTGCATGGTATCACCTACTGATCACAATCACCCAAGTGACTTAAGATTTTAACACTGTTGTCTATGATTTTCGTACGAGAACAGACAGTGACTTTAACATGCCCTTGAGGAAATGAAGATCAGCGAGGGATCTGGCAGCATATTCATACACGGCTTTCAGCCTGTTAAAAGGGCTTACCTGCTTACCTGCCTTTGGTTTGGCAACGTCTAGAGCTGTGGTCCTTGGCCACCCAGTATTATCTGATTTCTTTACAAGGCATGCAGTACTTATTTCTGGAAGTTTGGACCTAATCCAGGCTGCTATGGTTTCCATGGACAGGAAACTTGAAGGTTTGGGATTAAAATGGCAGGAGGCTGAAAAGAAAATTGAGGACCTGGAAATAACAACTGATGGTCCCGACGCAATCACCACTGAGAACATTGCAGCTCTGAAAAATGTAATCAACAGCCTGGAGAATAATCTCAGATAAAAGACTAGATTTCGGAGGACAGTGGAAAGCTTCTGCAAGTATAAGACAGGTTCTGGTCCAATTTTGCACATGAATTTCTCCACAGCATCATGTAGGAAAACACACAATACAAAAGCTTGTAGCCATCTGATTTAACCCAGCATGTCTCATTTAAAGGAAAACTGGTGCTGGCTAAGACCCATGATAGAAGCCCTCTCTTTCCTCTAGCTGTGGAAGCTGAAGGTGCTCCTGTCCCCACTTGTTCCCAGCTGTCTAGAGGCTCACGTTTCCTACCTCAGTCAATGTCAGCCCTCCACTGACCTTCAGCCAAAGGCAACCCTGATGGCTTTGCCTGGAGTAAGGAACAGAGCACTTCCACAGCTCTGAACAAGTAGAGTGGTGAAGTAGTAATCTCCAGCTAGTAAGCAATGACGATCCATGGGCAGAGTGTCATCTTCACCCTCTGCGGTCCCTTGCAAAGGCAACACCTGTCCAGTGCCTGCTGAGATCTTCAGCATAGATGAAGAGTTATAGAAAAGGCAAGACAGAAAGTTTCAGTTTCTGTATCACTACCGTAGCAGCTGAGGGAATAAGCTTACCAGCAAGCCTGCTGAACTTAAAAGCCCTAAGTAACTTATTTTCTGGACTGAATTTTCAGGACTCATTAATGTTGTTGTGGGCAAAGTACCACCCTGATATCCTTTTATGATGGCCAAGACAACAGAGTCAGAATAAAACAAAGACTCCAAAACAGCGTACTAAATCGATCCCTCTCTAAACTACCTTTATTTACTATCCCCAGAAAGGTCACTAAAAAGCAATATATTTTAAAGAAGCAATATATTTTAAAGAAGAAAATTGTTGACCTTTGAAACACAAACAGCAACACAGGTCAGCAGAACCTCCACTGAATTTATTCATGTCTGTGTCCAAAAGTCAGGTGCCAGCTCACATGGATACCCTAACACTAAATGACAGAAAGAGGCTTGATGGCTTGACTTAAAGCAACTGGCAGGGATTAGCTAAACCTGGTTTCTGAGGGTGTTTGCGATTAATGGAGTATCTTCAAGGCCTGGTTGCCCCAGGAACCAGACAAACGGAAAAACTGGTTTTAAGTCGCCTTTGCTCTCTTTGCTGTGTTGAGAAGAGCTTTAGTGCAGCTGCAAGCAAAAGACTAAGGACTGAAATGTGGCAATTTTACCAAGACTTGTCCCCTTTAAACCTGGAGGTTTGATTCTGTGTTAGGGCTTCTGCTCAAAAATTAATAAAACCAGGAAAACGGTGAGAGGCCACACTGATTGTGGAAAGTCCAGCTGAGGAAAAACTGCCCTAGGAAAGGAGCAAAGAAAGTTCATGGGACCTTAAAACGCTTTCAGATAACAGAGTCAACATGCCAGGCAGCAAAAATGTTTCTGCCAGGAAAACATAATGCCACTGCTAAGAAACATAAGAAATCAAGTTAAAGGCTTCTTGTGAGGAGTAAAGGCACGACAAACAATAGTGATCATTCAGAAACTCAGACACAATTAAAGAATAGGAAAGGTGGTAGGTCAGAGAAAAAAAAGATGAAAAAGACCCCTACTGAATTCTACATCTGCAAAGAGTTACTCGAATTCCCGCTTGAGTGTTTCCAGAGATGAAAACCACCGATTCTCATTCAGGAAGTTACAACGGATGATACATTAAAATTCAGTCAATTGTATCCCAAACTGCTATCGCACTGTTCCAGAACCTTTGTGGCCACCAGAAACCGCTTATACGATAAAAGAGCGAGCACTCAAAGAAAACAAGCCATTTTTCTATCAGGACTACTTCACAGAGACAAGCAGAATTAGGAGACCCCCGGAAAAGGCTACAGGCAGGCACGCTACACCTGTTCTGTCTAGCATGCCCTTAGAATATGATACGGTAAAGCACTTCTCATTGCTTCTCTAAGGATTGCTTACTAATACACCAATCCTACAGTAGTTTCAAATGGGATTTAAAGAGGATAAGTAAATGGAGTCAGAATTACCTTCGCTGGGACTACTCCTTTTCTTTCATTCTGACAAGTCAAAGAAATCCTTACCTCGAACTGCAGATCCAGGTTTTGGCACCTATGTTACAGTGTTTTTCATACCATTTCATTACTAGTCCCGGCAATGAGCAACCAAGTCCCCAGTGGATTTGCAGATCATCACAGCAACATGATTAGAAAGCTTGATCCAAGTATCGTAAAAGTCAATGGAACCTGGGTTAAGCCCAAAGAGAAATGATTTTCCCTGCTACGAGTGGTTAGCTATACTTTATGCTTTTTCTGTGGATAAAAGTGAATTGATGCACCGATTTTAATTAGTTAACAACAGAGCCTGCTTTTGAACAATACAGTGTCATGAAAGAAATCATAACCTGCAATAGAGAAAACAGGTCTTCTGTTCCCTGGGATCCATTAAAAATTCCACTGACTTCAGTAACCATTAAGACTATCACACTGTTACCTATAGGTATGCACACACATGCATACATGCACATGCATTGGCTTACTGACCTGTAGGTCCTCTAAACCCTTCCCTGGGAACTAGCACTACAATGGACATTAGTAGGAGGAGAGATGTAGTTCATGTGGTCATGGGGACACAGAGTGTATCTCACCTCCTGTGTAATATTATTCGCCAAAATTTTACACATTTCTCATCTTTATAATACAGAGATGTTTCTGTGGAAAAAAAAAGGTTTATTCTAAGGAAGAAAACAAAATGTTTTAAGAAGTCTAAATATTTATAAGATATTTTAATTTTAACATAGATTTCGAGAGATTATTCATAAACACAAACATACTATTAAGCTTCTGTAATAATTATTTGGTGTTTTACACCTGCGAAAACACACAAAGTAATATTGGTAATATTTCTAGCTTACATGCTGTTCTTAGCGCAGAGGGCTTTTTTCAACAGGGCTGTAATAATTCATGTACTAACTGGAAGAACAAGTCAATCTCACAACAGCTGTAGCTGAAGAGAACAAAAATCACAGAAACATTTGGGTTGGAAGCCACCTCGAAATCGGTCATCCTAGATCACCTATAATAGATGCTTATCTAGTCTAGCCATGACTTACTCCACACCGTCCCACGGCAGTTTGCTCCACTGACCTAAATGTTGCGTGGTAGTAACCCCTTTCCAATATCAAACAGTTCACTGCAACTTAATCACATTATTTTTACCCCTCCTTTCTCTTCAATAACATGAAAATACCTTGCCCTGTTCTTTCCAGCCCTGTTGCATATATATGTCCTGTTACAGCCTTGACTTAAGCTTTCTCCAGACTCAATGTACCCAGATTTCTTGTCTCAAATACTTTCATCTTGACTTTGTTTTTTTCCATCTTCCTGAAGAGTCCTGTGAACTAAGGCTACCTTTTGGCTCTTCATTTTGTGGGCTGAAGAGGATTTGATATGTTTGCCCCAAGTCTAGTTAGGAATTTATTTTCTGAGGCTTGAAGTTACAAATCTGTCATCACACATCTCCCTGCTTTATAGTGGCATTTGTTCTTTCAAATTTAATATTGTTCTCCCAAGAAAAACCTCAAGAAAATCACACATACAAGATCAATACACACATTTAATGAGATATAGCTGAAATTTAACACTGCTGTTCTTAAGAATGTGTTCTGTAATTCCAGGGAACTTCCACCCCAACTTGAACAAGGACTGTTACCTCCTTATATAAACGTATGTCACCTCCATTAGGCATTGCTAGGCGTGAAGCCGCATCAGCACCAAGATTACCTGAGCATTTACAGAGAGTGTCAGAAGGCTGTCAAGGCCACACTAAGTTCCAGTAGCAGGAACTTAAAAGCTGCTTCTGATAAGCCTGGTCAGGCTGCAGTCATGGCAAGGGCACCACGCACTTTGATTATTAAATAACACCCTTCATCTGATACATATTAATAACTGTGGCACTGCTGTGCTCCCAACACAGAGGAGGTCCAGGAGCACAGGAGAAGCTGGTGGCCTGCTCACGCTTCGAGACAGAGTCTTCGGCTGAGCTGCCTGGAGCCACATGTTGACAAACACCCACCCGCCCTAACTCTGCCAGTGCCTTAAACAGACCCCTCCAAGTGATTTCTGAGCAACCCATAAAGACAGACTCAGGTCGTCAAGTTCTCCATGTGTGACAGGGCACCTGCGCCTATTTCAATACCTGAGGATTTGCAAATATTTCCACCGTTGTGGATTTAAAACACAGTATTCATTCAGTGTAACATTGTATCATAATGCAAAAGCACTGAAGTAGAATCTGGGACTTTAAATCAATTATTTGCCTGTAACATAAAACAAGTCCATTTTCCCAATGAAAACATACGCTTAAAGAAAGCGGTAAAGGGGCTCTCACACAGGAAGAGGAGACCTATTTTTTCTCTGTTTTGACAAAAAAGTTGGCAGAAGGTATCTAAATGGCTCGCTCCACAGTTGCTTCAAATATCTGCAATATAATACTCATCCAACTTGTTTTCAGAGTCAATACGAGGAAGTTATGCATTTTCTCGTTTTTCACTGTTTCAACAAAGAGAGGACACCGCTGCCGGTACTGCCTCTGCCTACCGCCAGCCTGAGAAGCTGAAAATGCGCTTAGCAAGTGCATGGCATGAGCAATTTATGTATTAAAGAGATAGCTGTAAAGTCTGATACAAACAGACAAGCGTTACGTTTTCCAATATGCAACTCAGAAGACCAGCTTATTGACCATAAAATGAACTATGTAACCCAACTTATGAGACCTTGGTTAGGCTGCTACTTTATTCTATATAGAGATATACATATCATTTTATTCCCCAGACAACTGCCAAGTTACCTTCCTTCCATAATGCTGCCGTGGTGCTAACCTGAAACATAATGACTGTGCTCATTATAGGGTTATTATGAGTTCTGGGATGAAGAGCTGTCAATAACTTGATTTGCTCCATGCAAGGTAAAACACTGTCTTTGCTGTAAAGAGAATCCCAATTATATCATTTTGAAACAGTAGAAAAATTCATATTGATTTCATTGGATTAAGAGTGGCAGTCACAGGTCTTCCTCCAGCAAGGCACGCAAGCCTGTGTCCCAGCATGTGCAGGGGACAAGGCGACAGGGTGCTGCCAACCGGACTGCGGCATCAGGCCTTAGCGTACAATCCTCTGCACCCTTGAATGAAAGAAGATGGTACAGAATACTGCAGTGCTCATAGCCAAATAGATTCAATGCTTTCTGTATAAATGAAAAACCTATACATGGTAAATTTCTTGACTGTTCAGTCTAGCTTTTCTTTTTATGTTACTTTTGCTGCCAGTTTGGTGCAGCCTATTAGAGACTGTGAAAAGAAACAGCCTTCAGGAGGTATTTATATTCCCATCACACAATTTCAATTTCTTCCAGAAAAAAAGGGCTATTGAACTGGTTCTCCAGTTTTCAAATAAGTCAAGTCCAACTTTTACATGTTACCCTTAGGTTGTCATTATGTATTGCCAATGAATTCATATTTAGTATTTTCCAAGGTAAACTGATACCTGTGCAATTAGGTTCCAAATACGTTACACTAATTTGATAATGACAGTACAAGTAGGTAAGTCTCTAACGCCTTCCTGTCCATTTATACAGAAGGTTTTTTTGCCATCATATTTTAAAGATCTCTGATCTAAAGGTCTTTTAAAGGCTTCACCTCTGGTGAACTGCGAGGGAGACTTCTGTTGCTACAAGTTCTTGTAGAAAAAACTCAAAGGTGTTCCTTTCCCAGGATTTCAGTTTATCCCTTACCGTTGACATCCAACTGTGTTGCAAAGTGTACACTTAATTCTGTTCAAAACCCTCACTGCTCTTCATCCTGTTTCTGGCAGTTGTTTGCCTACTGGCTGCATTTGTATTTCCAAGCACCGGTAAGGCTCTGCTCACCGCAGGTTGATGGATCGGCACATGACCGCAGACGATAGGTTCGTCTGCCCTCCAAAATGCTGCTGGCAGCTGTCTTTTGCCTGCTCACTCGCTCTCTCCCCTAAACCCCGCAGACTACACCAGCACACCCAGGGCTGGAGGTCCAGGCTGCAGGATCCGACTCCTCTGCCAACTAAAACAAGTTTTGCGGGCTAGCATTCACATGTAATGGCCACCGAGGCTGAAATGAATCCCCCAGGAACAATACAGACCACAGGTTAAGTCTATTTCAGTGCATTATCTGCGATTTTTCTTTTCCAACAAACAGGAAAAAAGAAGAAATTCTAACTTTAAAGCTCCTGCTCCATCCTCATCTCCTTCCTCTGCTCCATCCTCATCACCTTACTGTACTGAGGCAGTTCATCTGATGCAGCAAAACACAAACCAAACACAGTAAGACAGCTCTGTTTCACAAGCTCAGTAATAAAATGCACTTCCATTTCTGGGGCTGCAACCTACACCCCACCGCCTCGCAGAGCCCCCTCCCGACGCCAGTCCCTGCGGGGCAAGCCAGCAGCTCACACCCTCCACTTCCAGCCAAGCAACACCAGTTTACAGCTAGAGGTGGGAGCAAGGCTGCAAGGACGGAGGAGATCTTCTCATGACCATGGTGTCCCTACCCACCCCTGCCACTCCTCTGGTGCTGCCCAGAACCTCCTCTTTTGGGCTCAGCCCCCACCTCCACCGCCCCCCAAGCCCTTTTTCTGGGACAGGCCCAGGCTCCGCTCCCCGTCTGAGATGCTGAGCAGTGATGAGCAAGGGAGTCTGCTCCTGCACAATCCACACCAAACCATAACTCTAAATGTATCTTCCAATTCCACTCACGTATTTATAGGCCCCTGCACAGGGACAGATTTTTCTTTCAAAAGTATTACAAGAAAACGCTGCAAATGATTGTCATTTAAAAAAAATCCATCATATTTTCATTAAAAATTAACAAAAAGAAAGCCTTAGTGTTGTCCTGCCAACTGGGGGTGGGGGGTGTCTCACATTATTAAACTGAGAAGGGCAGCAATGGAAAGCCTTTTTAGATTGGTGTTTCTATTCTTTCCTCTTTTGCTTGGTTCAAAAGTCCTGCATAATTAATACTGTAGTACTTAATAAATGCTTATGAACCTACTACCTCTCTGCTCTTTCCGTTTAATTAGGTGATTGACTTCAGGCGTACTATAAATTATAATGACAATTTAATTACTTTTTCAGTGTGCACACTTAAAAGATTTATAAACAGGAATAGAGTAGTACAGTGCACTGAAAACTAGAAATACCATGAACTGGAGGACAGCACAAAGTAATTCCTTCTAAAGTATCTTTCCAGTGTCTAAGCACCTGTAATGACTGGGAGATACGGTATTTACAGTGCCTGGTACAACCACAGAGAATTGTGTATTTCTATCCAAACACCTGTTCACCTTCCTTTTAACTTTTTATTCTAGCACGTGTGTATCTCACTCGGTTTCATGGCAAGAACCCAAAATGGTTCCAAGGAGAAGTCAGGCTATGGACTTCAGCATCTCTTAAGTAAAGCGTTTGAAAAAATGAAAGACCCTTTCCCTCCTTTTAAATGGTAAAACTTCTGCCTCATTTCATCATAACACAGTCATTGTTAAAATTTGCAGGGGGTCGAAACCTCCCATGGTATTCCAGTTGGCACAGGCAAATTGTCAAAGACCACAGATTTCATCATCTCGTGAACAGAGCCTTCCTGGTCAGGAGACAGAAATGTGTGTCTGAGAATATTTCACGCCATTAGCACCACATTCTGCAACAATCGAAGTCAGCTCTGCTGATACTGTTGTTATGCCATCTAGGACTCACTCTCCTGTCACTTGCAAGAACTACAACTAAACTCACAAAGCTAACAGAGTTACATGCATATATATACATAACAAATCAAATAGGAATCAGATCCTGGTCTTCACTTCAAACCAGTGCTCAGAAAAGTAGAAATGATGAACTAAAAATGATCTTCTTAAATCTTAAATGGTTTAAGATACTAAGAGCAGAGTTAACCTACCTAAATGTCCTGACAATGCCAACCCCTGGTTGGTCATCGCAAACACAGAAATCATCACTATTTTGTATGAGTTACCTGTCATCAACATAGACAACAGAATTTGTTTTAAATCACACTGTATGCTATATCGGTGAAACTTTCTCATGTAAAGAAGTCCTTAAAATTTGGGCTAGAGGAGATGCTTTCCCATCTGGGAGCTGAATCTGTTTTGCTGTGACTATTCCTGCCTGTTAATTTAGCAGTATAAAGTGAAACTGTACATTCCTGGCATACTTACTGGGGATGCTGGCATCTCTGTAACCAGAACTGCTTTGAAAGAGGGGAAAAAAAAGACTGGGCAATTACCAGTGCACTAGAAAAACGATGGGCAATTCAGTGTCTAAGCATCATCTATCAACAGTGTTGAAGAGTCAAAAGGGAAATAAATTTAAATATATCACCAAGGCACACTGCTATGGTAACTGTTCTCTGGTTTTCCTTTCTAATACAGAAAAAAAATCCCAGACGCTCGTCTCATTCATGCCCAGCAAAGCTGAGTGGAAAGCAGATCAGCCCCACAGCTTCCTCATGTCTCTGTCCACCTTGGCTAGCACAGAGCGGGGCCAGAAAAAGCACAGGTAAAAGAGAAAACGCTGGGAGGCTGACCGGCGTGGTCAGTCACAGGGAGCTGCTTTGTCTCTGGCTTCCGTTCTCCGAGGCGCTGCGCGGGGCCGAAACAATGGCTCTCCTAAGGAGCTGCGTCCCATCTACCTCATCTACAGCTGGTGATGGATGATGGGTCAAGAGGGCAGCAGACTTTGGGTGCACAACCCTTAAATACTTTATCAAAGATGGCAAAAGGCCATGTACTACAATAACAGAGCAAATACTTCCTTTTGCTGTAGAGCAGACAAATTCCTTCCTCTCTGCTGGCTAATTCTGAAGTTTTTGGTTCACGGCTCAGAGCGTGTGCAAATCCTACATTCGCAAAAGATACATGTAAAAAAGCTGCGTTTTTATTCCTGAGACCGTTCGGCTGTAAACATTCTCACAGAAATGACAAGTCAGTCCTATCTGTGATGAAATCCTATGCAGTTGTAAATATGTAATTCTAGGTATTTGTGGGTTTTATAGACTGTTTTACTCATTTTAGAAATTGAAACTGCATAGTAAGAACTGAAAAAATTTATAATACTGTGTAACTCATCCCAACTTTTCACACTGAAAGTGTTTCCTGAAAGAAAAACATAATGATTTGATATGCGAAAACTTCCACAAACACCAGAAATTTTGTCCCTGGTTTAAATGAAGATTAATAAAAGTAACAGGTGTCACGATATAACATGATATTTCAATACTATCAGTTTCACAGTATTGTTGTGCTACCCAGTGAATTACAATTCAACAAGACATACGAGATGAGTTGCAATACCTTCACACCATCAAAATACCTTTATGCAAAATAAAACTGAAGTAACATTTAAAATGTTCCGAAATAAGATATCTGACTCTTATATTGTTGTCAAGGGTTTGTCCTAGTTTAGAGCAGCAGTAAAGTATTTCAGAACCTTCTGCCGTTTAAATGTTCTTCCAACCAGTTTTGTCTTCTGTTCCTCCGTAGCTGCTTCTCTCTGTTTGTTCCCCTAGGTATCTTTAAAACTGGACCTAACTAACTTCTCTGAATCTGACACTATAACTTAATGCTCTGAACAGGACAGAAAGCTGTGGCCTCATGTTTGGTTTGAAAGCAATCTCCAGATCAGCTGTGACCATCTCAGCTCCCTTAGCAGCTGGCTAGAGCATCAGCAACAGAAGATGACCACTGAGCTGCCCACTCACGTGGCCCCAGAAGCCAAGGTAATGCTGGGATGATGGAATCATTGATTAATGGCAACAACACCTGATACTGCCTCATAACTTCCCCATCTTAGCAACCGCGAGGAGTCCACCGAAGCACCAAAGTGGCCAGCACGGGTTTTCCGGCAGCGCAGTGTGGGCAGCGAGGCAGCAAGCTGTGCCGTCCCGCCGCCTGCCTCGCAGCAACCCGGGAAACCCGCACCTTCTGCCTCCAGGCGCCTGAAGGCAGAAGAAATGGGTGGTTTCCCCCCCAAAGATCTTACAGCATTTTACGCTACAGCAATGGATGTGCATAATTTCAATCACATGATGTATTACAAATCTCACCATAGATTTTCAACTTAAACATTTCAGAACTCAACAAAATAAATGATGCTTATGTTCAGAAAATTGAAGGTCTTGGGGTGGAGGTATCTCAACTTCTTATAGCCTTGTTGAACAGATTACAAGCAGGCCTGTCATATCTAATTCAACCATGTGTAAATTTCAGAACGAAAAATAAGTGATTTTAATTAACAGCCCTAATGTGTACTGAAAAGCTTCTAAAGCAACAAAAGCTTTTGCAGAGCCTCTAACACCCAGAAAGCAAATCTGCACATAGGTAACTTGCCCTCTGAGTATTCTCATTCCTTTTTCAGGGTGTGAAGCTAAGATTGGCATTAAACTGTGTCGTACTTTTAATGTGTTTTCCATCTGAACTAAGGGACACTTGAGGAGCCACAGTGATGCCCCAGAGAAAAACATTCTGAATATAACTTCTCTGCTACACCCACCTTCAGCTTGTGGCCCAGCACTCTGCTCCCTTTTATTCACCCAGGTAAGGAGAAGCTGACAGCCGGGGGAGGGAAGAGACTGGGAGCCATATGGAGCTACAGTCAATTTTCGGTATGTATTTGTGAATAGATACAAAAGAGATAAATGCTGGCATGCATAAATTCATATTTTATCAATATCTATTCTGGTACTTACTGTCAGAGTAATTTATTCAAAAAAACCTTTTAAAGGCAAACACTGGTTTAAAGAAAAACCCATATCCTTAGAGACACATTCCAGTCCTGACTTATTCCTTGCCACAGCAAGTCCAGGATCCCAACGGCGCGAAGCAGAAGGCAGAAGCCCGCTCATGGTGTTTACCTCCCAAAGCCAAATGGGAAACCGGTGCAAATAACCAAGTACCCAAGAGACAGTTTCTCCAGGCCGCTGCCCTAAACAAGTCCCCTGGGAGTGGTGCCGCTTGAGCAGGGGTGGGCGACCGTCCGAGCTGCTCACGCAGAGGGCAAGCAGACCTGACGGTTTTGCATACAGTATCTTGCAATGACAAAGGCTAACAAAATTACAAGGATTCACTAGTTTTTGCTGCCCATATTTGCTGCACCTACAAAGGTTCGGTTTCACTTCTCAGAGTTATTCAAATTATCCAGCCCTCACGGATCCGCAAACCTGAGCTACAAGTCTCAACGCGGAAGGGGATTTATTAACAGACTGCTGGTGCATCTGACCGTGACAAGACACTAAAAGAAAAAAGTAATGAAACATACTGAACATTTCTGAACCCCAGATTATGCTTGGCCTGGATCCAGTGGACACCTTTGATTTTCACTGACTCCCCTTTCACAGATCGTTATCTCCCCAAACTGTGATCCAAGGCCACTACACAACATGAGCGGAGGGGGCAGCAGAGCAAAAGTGTCTGTGAGAGTCACTTATTCCATTAGCCAGAAACCAAAAATTAAAAGAGCCACTTCAAACACTAACAGAACGCAAAAACTCATCACTCCCTTCCAGAGGAGGGCAAAAGACCTTATTTGTAAGTATTGATCAGAACACGTGCCGTGGCAGAAAATTTCTGGACTCTATTCAGGGCTCTTCAATAGCTCTGTGTCTGGACTCAAGCAAATGGTTTGAATTTTCTATGCTTTTTCAAAATAGTAATAAAACCACATACCCACCTCACAGAACAGAAGCTTCATCAATGTTTCTAACTCACTCTCAGCTTCTTAAGTGGACAGTCCTGCAAAAGTGCAGAGTACCATTATTTAGATTTTATTTCCTTAAAAAAAAATTAATCCTGTCTATTTCTTGGGGTTTTTTTGCAAGGCAGGAACAATTGTGGATGCAAAATCAGCTTCTCTGCCTAGAAGTTGGTCTCAGGCTCCTGCCTCACGCATACATGTACATGGTATTCCTACATCTTCCACAACACATACCACGAGCCTACGAACAGGTCAGTAGGACACACGCCAAGTAGGACACAAGCCAAGTAATGCACATCTAAATCTGAATGCGGAACAAACAAAAAAATGTGGGTATTTTCAAGATCAAAACTCTTTCCTCAAAACCTCTTTTCTCCCTGGTCACACAGTCTGGGTGTGACATGCAAGAAACGGCTTTCTGAGGCACTGCGGTGTCTTCTGAATCACTGCCATTACCCGAGAAAACCCCAGGAAGTGGTTTGGATGAGAAGCTGGACCCTGCTTGCGTAGGTATCAGCTGATGTCAGAGTACAACAGCACAAAGCCCTAACAATACAGATATTGTGAAACCAGGAATAACCTTCTCTTATCTCCTGCAGTTTGGGAAATCATTTCTACCCCGGTGACTACAGAGCTTAGGAACAAGTCAAACAGTTAATTATTCACTGTGCACTTCATAATTAATCTCCGTTTCAGGCCAAATCTTCACATGCCCGTAATAACATGAAGATCTCCAGTGAGGGAAACAACAGCATGAGCTTTTGGACCTCCTTCTGCAGAGCAATTCATTTTTCCATAAACAGTTATTATTAAGCAAGGACAAAGCAACAAACCAGACAGCCATCTGTGTAAACCAATTTAGAAGGATGGTGACCTCATAAAATTTTTCAAACTAACGCTCTCCATTTAACTTCTGCCACCCCATCCCGCCCCAGCAGATGCTGGGTTCAAGCAGGTCCTCGGGCGAGCGCAGTGCTTCCCCTTTCGGGAATGCCAGCACTTTCAAACCACAGGGATTTCAAACCTGTGAAAAGAGCATGTCAATGAAAATACCTCGGCACATACGGAAGCAGGACAACGTAACTGGCAGCCTACGCAACCCAGAGGGTGCTGCCACAAAGGTCCGCGATAGATTTGCCAGCTGAGCTTCCTAGAGGCATGAGGTCAAGCGAGCACAACAGTTCAGGCCACTGATGATAACACAAGCCCTGCTGAAGTGTGTTCTTTCTTATGACCCAGAGAGAAGCCAGCAAAAGCACAGGTTGCAACCACGTTGGAAAGGAAGACAAACCTGGCAGCCTTCAAGCAAAACTCACAAATCCACATACGGCGCAGTTACACTGTACACCCCAGAGATGGCCACCGCACCCACAGAGCCTTCCGCCTCTTTAGACCTGAATCTAACGAAGCTCCAGGCAAAACACGCAAAATAGAATACCCAGTAGAACACCTACAAACCGCTGCATGTAACAAACACCCAAGGCCACGTCTCACACCAGGTCACTCGCAGAACTGCCCTTTGACTGCAGTCAGTCAGAGCCCCATGGGAGCGGAGAGCAGGGTATCGCAGGAAGATGCTGGTGATACCAGACCACTGGCAGCACAGCAGAAGGAAGTACACAAACTCATTTACAAAGGCATGTAGACTACAACCATTTCAGTATCAAGGAAGGGAACCAAAAGAAATGTATATTCTCTTCCCATTTCCAATCATCAGAGCAACATAACAGTATATTAACTTTATTTAAGTGGTGGAAGAGTTCACTTCTCCATTATATAAAGATGATGTTTCTAATCTATGTAGCACAGACACGGTAAAAATGACCTCTCACAATGCCAAGGCTTGTTACATTGACTCTTTTTCTCTTTAGCCTGTATTTTCAAACAACCATTACTTTACTGTGCCCCTGCCACAAGGCCTGATATTTGTGTGCCTGACAGTTGTGTTTGCTTTAAAATCATGGCTGTGAGGTGACGGTAACTTGCCCTTCTGACCCAGTGCGCAATTGTACAAGTGTTTGTGCAGCAATCACCCATCGTACACATAAAGTGACATTTCTCTAACCGGCTTTTGCTGAACACAAGGGCACCCTTTGCAAACACAGTGGCTTTTTTATTGGCAACCTCTTTAATTATCTCACTTTTCCTAACACAGAATCTCCTTTCCATCATCAGAGAAGAACACATCGCTCCTCACCACAGCCACAGTAATACTATATAATTCTTCTTACGTATTGGTACCACTAATAAAGATTAGCCTTAAAGGACTGAGTAGTATTAACAGCTGTCCTGGGAATTCGTTACAGAAAATGGAACGATTCTGACCTTTGAGTCCATGTTTCAGTGCCTTTTCGATACGCTTCAGAACAGAAGTTCAAGCTGCATCTCATTTCAGTTTGTCGCATGTTGTTGCGTGTAAAAGTGAGAATAGAAATTCGAGAGAAGCCAGGCTGGCGCTTCTCTCCCTTGCCCTCAGCTGTGCTGTGTCAACTGATGCTGGCACATGCAGCGTATTCCTTTGTCTTTCCTTGGTCACTGCTGTGCATCCCCACCCAGCCATCTCCAACACCTCTCCTGTTGGCTGCCACGTTACATAAAAACTCAAAAATGGCTTAGGGAACATTTAAATCTGTGTTATCTTGGCAAGCAGTTAATCCTTGAAGCAAATGCTACTTACACAATGGAGTGCCCACCGTGGAGATGTTGTGCCTCATCTCGTTAGCCTGGAAGGAATGCACAACGCTTTGCAACATACCTCTGAGTTTCCGTTTCTAGTATGTAAGCATCTTGTTATCAGTTTTTATAGGGAGGGAAAATGGGAAAGGAAATTCCTGGAAGAGATTACAATTGTCAAACAAGCTTTTGATATCTTTTAAACAGCTGAAGCATTAATTTTTTGGCGGCGCTGTCAAAAGTCTATGAGGGCTTCCTGGCTGCAGTGGAAGAAATAGTACATTTAGTTCAACTACAAGCTGTACTTTTTAAAAAATCTATATGAAAACAGACTGATTATTCATTTTTCTGTTAATACATGGGTTTGCCCTGCAGTTTCAATAACATTTTTTGTAAGACCTCGCAGTCTCAAGAAAGAACTGCAACTTAGAGCTAACGCTTTAATAAACTCTTGTTTATACTATAGTCAAACCAGAACAAACAAAATAAAGCTACAAGTGACATTTTTATAGTAAGTCAAGAAAAAGATTCATGTGTCTGAATACTTTAGTTACAGTATGGTAGGCATGATTATTATTTCCTGTAAAGTCAAATTGTAGCTTTAAAGAACTGGAAGAAGGCTACTCTGGGAATACTGCATGGATATGACTCGGGCCTCTAAAAGTAACTAGACATAAACACCATACTAAAATTGCATTAAAATTATGCAAAACTCCCATCAAGTATTCTGGGAATGTTACCACGGAGCAATGACAAGGGCCATGAAAAATCTGTCTGGAGTCTTCAAAATACTGCCATGTTGGATTTCTGCAAATGCCTCCCTTTGTGGTAAAAAGTGCCAAAAACTTTCAGGAAGAAGGCCTGCAGTGAAGCAGGCAAGAAAACGCCCTTTTTTAAAAGCATTCATAGAATCCCAGAAATTAGATCAAAAAGGAGATGACCAAAGTCTATTAGATCATCTCATGCCCAAATAAGAAAAATCTACATGGTGTATATTTTACACTGTTTTATCCAGGTCACTTTTGAGTTACTCAAACTCATCAGCTCTTCTGGTTTCCACCAGGAGAAGAGACCTTCACCATAGTGATTTTTTTCCTGGCAGTTAAGCTAGTATTCCTTTTGATCATTTGCACCATTTACTCCTTTACACCTCTTTGAGACTGCTGTTCCCTTCTAGGTGATCTTGGCTTTGACGCTTTTACCACAGTGATACCTCATTTAATAGCAATCAAGTTAGCAAATGATAAACTAAAAAGAGCAACTGATCTTCTGATTTGCAACCTTGCTCCCTCTGTAACCAGTGGCAAGTCTCTGGTGGAATGAGACCTGAGCTCCTAGTCAAGAGTCAAGAGGCTGAAAAATCACCACCGTTCGCATTTAAAGACAGGCTGTAGCTCACCAGCACATGGCCTTGAGCTTTATGGAGGATGGAGATCAACTAGCAAAGCAACCTCAAAGGTTCCTTTTCTCTTTACTCCATAAGATGCTCCATGATTTAGTTACACTAAGAAAATTTAGTTACTGTTACTTCTCCTTGCACATTAGTGAATGAGAGTTTAAAGAGTTTTGTGTCTCCTTTGTTGTCATAACCCCCTTCTTTCTCATTCCCAAATTATAGACTTCCAGATTAGGATTTCTGGCTGGAATGGAATTCCCTGGAGGTGGGAAAGGAGTTTCACACTGCAAGTTGATACCCTACCTCCCAAGCAAAGGACTGCAGAGGTCAGGACCTCACGGACTGGCTTTGTATCTCCTCTGTCGCTGAACAAAGACAGTCTCAAGCAGCATGTAGAGCAATCCCCAAACGTACACTCACCTCACTGCCTAGAAATATAAATAAGCGTACAAGAAGGACAGCTGCAGAGTCCATCCTTGAGCATGCTGGAATAAGTTTGTGGAAACAAAATGACTACCTGATATGCAATTTCATTTTTTAACTTTGTTGCTATTATTTCTAACTAGCAGGGTAGCAACTGGCAATTGTGCTTGAGAAAAAAAAAGGCTGGACGAGTTTCTGGAAAACTCCTCAATGCTGAAGGCCTGTCTGCAAAGGGACAAAGTCATGACATGAAACTACAGACACTTGGCAAACTCCTCAGCAATCTTGAATTAGTGCTTTGTACTGCACTCATGTTATTAGCTATTGCAGTATCATGTAAATCCTTCGTAACAGTGATATTTTTGAAGTACCGCTGTATTGTCAGGTGTCCTGACATTATCAAGGCTCCTGGAGACATCAATGTGTGGCATTTTTTTCTTGCGTCCTTTACACCAAGTGTCCAAGCCAATCTGAACATCCTGCCAAGGGCCAGGATCTGCCTCAGGAAGATTTTTAACACGGGTTGAAAGGGAGCTTCTTCCCCCGCTGCTTCTTTGGGGTATGGGACCTCTTTACCCAGGATAACCCTGTCCCTTACCCGCTCCCATCTCAGGACTGCTGTATGGCTTTGCCTCTCAGAATCGGGGGCTGGCAGGGAGTGCTGGTGGCCGCGAGCAGACAGACAGGGACTCTGCGCTGAGCCCCCGGCAGCACACCGCTTGTCAAGCTGTTTGAGGGCCTGCAGGAAAAATGCTCACTTTGTGGCCCGAAAGAGAAATACTGCCAAGAGCAAAACCCTGACAGGAATTACCGCGCTGTGTATATACAGGAAACAAAACAGGAGACAAAGAAAAGACTTTGCCACCGTTTACACGAGTTGGTGCCGGGCTACTGACATAAAGGAGGTACCTTCCTGTCTGCCATGGTACACAGGCTTCACCTGCAATATCTTCCTTCTCTCTCCTTCCCCATGTGCAAACAAACAGGTGGATGCCTTTCAAACTAACTCGGTGCCAGGGTAACATTTACAAATCCATTAACTGACAGCCTGGTCCTGGATCTCCAACAGCCTGCTGGAACTCACCAGCTGCTTTCAGGAAGGACTGAGCTGATGAGCACAGGTTTCAGGAGAAGGCCATCAGGCATAGAGTGTGCAGGGACTCCATCCATTCACATTATCGTAGACAGTAACACCAAAAGACGGAAGGCCCTTCATTGATCTTATCAATTGTATTAAAAAAAATGAAATACCACAAAAATGAAATACCAATATCTTTTTTTCACTTTTCCAACTTCTCTTTAGGCTGTATTTCCCTTCTACTATTTTACTGCACTGCTTGTCTTCCTCTTCACTCTGTAATACTCCACTCACTACAAACATCAACAAAGTTTATGAGTAACTCCTCATTTTTCCCTGCAGCAAAATAATGTCTAAATGAGGCAATGGCTAACCCATATTTCCTCCACAACACCTGAAGAAACAAAACCCAAAACAAACTAATGAAACTATCCAAGCCCCTCCTCACACAAGCTAAACAAAATTAGAGTTTCGTAGTATCTCGGAACTGGTTCAACTATTTCAATGGGACTTTATGGAACCACAAAGATGACCTTGAGGGATCAAGTATTCATGACTGTAATAAGATGATTTTGAACTAACACAATCAAAAGATACTGTGTGCCCTGAAGAAGTGAAATCACTACTTTGCCTCATACTTCAGAATACTTTTACAACGCATATCTGGCTCACAGTGGGAACATATCCCTACTTGCCTTAATGATTTTGTTAACAACTGAGCAGCACTGCCTGCTCCATACAGGCACTCTTCAACCAAAATAGTGCTTTCAGAAGGGAGGGCCATGGGCAAGGTGAGCTTTGTATTAACTTTGCTGTTCTTCCCCTCCCAGGGCACCTCTTTATTCTCAAGAGTATTTAAGCACTGAGAGTACTTTCTCATAACGATAAAAAACTATTAAATACTGATTCACTGTTATGACCCTTAACAAATATCTGACACTACAGCAGCTGCACAGGGCGCGCAGTCATAGATTTAACAGGTAGCAGAGAAATTAACTGTATTTAATCTTTAAAAAAATTTCAGAATGAAGCCCCTGGTATTCCCGTGTCAGTTTCAGTCTTTGTTTTCGCCTCCCAAGTATGGTAATTACAGTCCTGTGCCCACTGGGAACCAGTTGCACACTGAAACACCAACATGCTTCACTGGAGGAGTGAGAGGTTTGCCAATAGAGTTATTACAAGATGCAGCAGCAGATGCTTTGACTTTCAGTGAACGTGCAGTATCCCTTACTCACAACACCCAATTATTTTAACTACCAAGATGAAATATTTGGTTAGCCATTGTCCAGGGTGACTGACAAGATTTTAAAGGTGGCCAATGAGCAGGTGAAGGCTCTTCCGGAAAAACAAGGTTTTAGCCACTGCAGTCATCACTCCTCAATTCAAGCTGTACAAGCAGAACTTGGTGCCTGCACTCGGTCACTGAAGTCACCAGGGTGTAGGCATACGGACCCAGGCACCCACGTGGCATGACTTCACTGCAGGGTCAGCACCTAAATTAGTTTGTCCCCAACGTGACACCTCTGTGACAGCACACAGGGAGGTACCTGCACTGCCACACATCAGTTTGGACTTCATCCCTCTGCCCTGCCGGTAGCCCCAGTGCCAAGCATCAGCAACCAGCAGGCAACTTGCTAACGCTTTTTGCTAGCAAACGATGACCCTTTCTGAAATGTTTTGAAGGCCTGTGGAGTCTTTCTGGAAAGCTGGTGATGCTGAGCTTTGGGATAAACACTGTAAATGAAAGCTACCCTAAAATGCTATCACTATCCTAAAATATAATCCCCTTAAAAATGGGGGAAAAGGAGGTCAGTATTAGCCAAGAGATATTCACGTGTAGCTGGGCATAATGATTCCTGGAAAGCTGCAGCAAATAATACATATAGCAACATCAAGTAGCTAGCAAGCTTTACATTTTCTAAGTACAGTACCCCAGGAAAATTCACTGAATTTTAATGCAAATGACTCAAGATTCATCAAGCTTTTTGTGCTTAACCTTTTACAGATTTTGAATTATATAACCAGCTTGTCATGAATCACAAAGTCTTACTGAAGAGACTGCAAAAAACAAAGATACTGAAACAAAGGAAAAATATGCTCGTAAATCACAGTTCAACGAAACCCTTCTCGTCCCCTCCTCTCCCTTGATCTTCCAAGCCTCTTTTTAATTGCTGCTCCTCTTCCCACTACTTCTGCCAAACGCAATTCTCAGCCAGTGCTCCAATAGCCAGAGAGCAGATGAGGGAACCTGCTTCAGCCCTGGTGCGTGGTGCCGTACCAGGCACCTGTCTGCAAGCAACAGTGAGGCACACACAACCCGTACGGCTCCGAGCGAGGGCATCCACACCACAACAGTGCCTGCCTTGCTGCCGACAGCAGCTTTATGTAAGCACGGTGTCAACAAGCACGCAGCCGGGGGTTAACGGGCTCCCACGGGAAGCCTGGTCTCATTCATTAACTATGACCTCTGGGCTAGTACGTGCGGAGGAGGAGACACGCAGGCGAGCTAAAACGAAGCTCCTCTTTTCCCTCTGAAAGTTTTCAAGTCTCAAAGTCCTGCACAGAACCCCACTCCGCCGTCACCCGAGTGGAAAACAACAGCAGGCACTCCAGTCAGCGGGACCTGTGCGACAGTCTGCGAGCCCGGCCTGTGTGGAGGGGCCACCGGCCACCCCGAGGAAGGGGCCGGTGGGAATTTGGATCCAGCTGCTATCCTCCCCCAGCCAAACCACGCTGCGCGATAAACAGCATTAAGGACTTCTTTTAATCATCAGTCACACCGAGAGCATCCCTGTCTGTCATTTTTACTCCCCGGCTGCCAGGAGAAGGACTACAGAGACTGCTGAGCTCGAGTTCACGGAGAGCTGATCTGTTCCCTACCGCAGCTGTATCAGAGGGACTGAGCCCAGGAGAGACGGGAAGAATAGGGGGGAAACGAAGGAGAAATGACAAAGTGCCTCACCGTAGGGCTGACTCAAGCTGCTGAATTCATCGCAGGTAACACTCACAAAAATCTCCTAGCTGTCTTGCAGCCCCATTTTGCAGGTCAGCTTCAGACAGAAAGGCAGAATGGAAGGAGAAAGAAGGGATAACTCAGTATCTGCAGTCGTTTTGTAATATGAAGTGCTGAACACCAGGAAATGAACTACGACCACATGCTCAGTGGGTCACTGTGACAGCTGCAACTTAACCTTAAAACCACGTAACCCACTGCACCTTCAGATTTAGCCCAGATAGCACCTGGGTTAAGCACTCCAATAAATCCGCTCACAGCTCACAGGCAGTAACAAAAAGGGTTAAGAAAACAACCAGGCTGCAGCTGAAATTCCACAGCGTTTCCCTCCGCAGAAGCTGCGAACTGTGGTCTCCCTGGGATCAAACGGACCGACAAACTGCCCCAAGGATCAGCCAGCTAAACACATCGAAACGCCACTGCCGCTGGTGGACGCATACGGCTGGAGAGCTCGGGAGAGTTCGTCAGAGCATCACGGTCGCCCGGCGATCCTCTGGCGTGGCCACTTCCCCGGCACCCGGGGCAGCGTTCCTTTCGGCTACGCGTCGGAGCCGGATTCACCGCCTTGCAGCCGAGGAACCCCCCTCTCCTTCCTCCCCGCCTCGGCCCCCGGTGAACACCCAGCATCTGGGTACTACCTGCGTTTGTCAGCAGAGCCACTCCGCGTCTTCAGTCATTCAAGGAATTTAACAGTCTGGAAATTCCTGCTGTCCATTATTTGAGGTCACAGATAAAAGCTAAACAGCAGCCGTGACTCCCATCAATCATAAGTCACTCACTGATAGAGTGTATGGTAGGAGACCTACTGATGTAAGCTAGTCACCAGAGAAAATACCCACTGATGACGCATATCCAGGCACAAAAATAGTTACAGGGCCCCCAAAGGGATTATTCAACAGCCTACATTTAGATATTCTTACAAGAGACCCGCAGTCGATTTGCTGCTATTAAGTGGCTGGGGAACGTAGAAGTTTAAGTTTCCTCAGCAGACATAACCACAAAGAGCTGGTTTAAATAAGCTACTGCAATTACAAGCTGTTTTGTAAATTTTAACACTGCATTACAGAGATTAAGCCTAAACAGAACCATTGGCTATAAAACGCTGCATAGCCTTTCCTCTTACTATTCACCAATTTCTTCTGTACATTAGCCAGCAATGAAAAGAACAATTTAAAATTAATTCACAAATGCTCGAACTAAGTCCCTTGTGCTACCCAAGAGCAGTGTTTGTTCCAAAATATCAAATCAATATATGTGAAACGGTGTGGGATACTTTGGTGTCACTTCAATGCTGTCTGGATCAACTTCTTTGTAAAATACTTTTGGCTTAACTTTTACCCCTCTTTGGCACTTGCATCTCTTCTACTGAAAAAAAAGACCTGAATAGTTAATCTTCCTCACACAAATCAAACCCACACAAAGGCAAGTTATCGATGACATGCAAAACCAAGTACCACGCACCTGCTCTGAGCAGGGGCTAGAAAGACGATCCCCGGAGATCCCTTCCAGCCTAAATTACTCAATGAGTCTGTGCAACTGGATTTCTTTCGGAATTAATATTGAGTTAAAACCATAATCCTCTAAATTAACTAATCGGCCAGTAATCCCACAATAGTCCTCCCCCTTCAACAGTTTCAGGATCCTTCTCATGCCCTCATAGCAACCAAACTTACCAGCATACAACCGAGCCTACTAACGCTGCTGATGGCAAAACACTGACTGTGCACTTCTGGCAATATTAAAATCTTTATTATTTTTAATTGACTGATTTTAACATCCAAGTCCCCTTTTCAGAGGCAATTTTGGTGCTTAGGAATCTAAAAATTAATGACTTTCTACTGCATATTTAAAATCTAAACATAGGAAAAGTATTTTATGACTCTGATGCCTAATTCATTGACATACTTTTGGAAAACACCCAGCCAAACACTCAAGGATTTATAGTGTTTACCCTCTAAAGTAGGAGAAGGAAATGTCCCAGGATACTAACTTCTACATCATTTTATTCACTTGTGATGACATTATTAAAAATAACACCGAAATTATTTTTAGCACAACTGTTTCGCAAAGCCCTCACGTTTCTCTTATGCATCTATATGCTGGCGGTCCACACGGCCCAATTTAACGGCCCTAAAAAGAAATATTCATTGGTGCCCTCTAGCTGAGTATCCTAACCAACGTGCCGCAGACACCAGGTGCCAGTCTCTCTTTTCTCCTCCTGTCGTTCCCAGGTCTCTCGCTGGTGCCCACTGAATGCAACGCTCTGGAACAACACAAACTGCTTCCTACAGAATATGTGGGAGTCAAAACACTCCAGTCCCCTAGTGCTCTCCTGTTACAATAACACAAGTGTCATAAAACAGGAGAGGTGTAAATGTGTAAGATACCACATCAGCAAGAACCTGTGAAGTACCTAAACATACTTTATAGCAAGTCTGCAAATTCCACGGGAAAATGCAACCTCAAATGTTTCAGGTGAAACACTCGAAGCCCCTTGCCCGCTCAGAAGCGGGTGTTGTAATCCCCCCCTGCGTCAAGAGCCTTTAAACAGCTGATGAGTCGCACATTACGCGTTGACACACGTCAGTTCATGTAACGCTAGCCAGTGGCGGATCAGACAGTGTCACAGCTCACACCCTGAGACCTCCCTTGTGCCACTGCGCAAGCCTGAGCCAGTGGAGAGAGCTTGCCCCCTTTCCGAAAACCCTGACACCCGTCGAAGGGCTGCGCTCCCCGTGCCAGCAGCCGTGCTCCCCTCTGTCCCCGGCCCCCTCGCTGGAGCTGCGCCGGGTACAGCTGTGGCCCACAGCGCTGTCACCACGCCGTCTTGGGCTGGGGCAGGAATGAGCCCAGAGCGCTCCTCCGTCTTCCGAGCGGTAACAGCCACCAGGCAGGGATGCTAACGTGTACCCTGGACACCACCTCCAGCGCAACTGGTGAGGCAGACGGTGTCCATATCCCAAAGGGGAGATCCCTGGCTGGAGGAGCTGCCCCGGGAGATGCCGCGGTGCCTGTGGTGGCCCCGGCACCAGAGGAGGAGAGGCACGAGGTGCCTAGACAGCTCTGTGGCCACTCCAGCAGCGAGTGGGTGCCTCTGCTCGGCATCACGCCAGCGGCCACCGGCCCCTCCGAGGACGCGAGAGGTGGGGAGGCTGGCTGGAACCCAGGGTTGAAGCTCTGCTCCTTGCCCAGCTGCTCGAGGCAGAGGCTGCTGGAGCTGGCTGTCTGTGTGCATTTAGTTAAAGCCACAGAGATGTCCACAGCACCATATCAACCATTAATCAAAGTAAATGTAGAAGGGAGACCAGGTCCTGAAGCTCAACAAAACACTGTGAGATTGACCAACTTTTAGGGCTGCGTTCATAGTTCTCAGAAGGTCTGTTTATATCTCGACTGGGAAAACGAAAGCTGCAGTATGCCCTCTCTTCTTTCTGTGCCTGAGCAGCAGCTGTAAAGCAGTAACTGCTCAAATGTTTGGGAAGCACCAGGCTGCTCCTGCAACATCCAGCTGTGCTTGGAAAGTTCACTTCCCGCGTGCCATTTGCCTGTTGAAATGCAGAAGGGGTTAATCAGAGCAGCCAGGTGTTCTGGAAGTGTCCTGGGGCTCCGTTTTCTCGCACCGTACAACCACATTACAGCCAGCGTTACTTTCACACACACACAGGAAAAGGACACCACAGACTCAGTCAATACTCATTAAGGGGATGTAATTCAAATCTCTACATCATCAAAAGAACAAGGGGTTGTTTGAACAAGTAATAGTCAAAACCCTTTGTTCACGTAAAAAAAGCATTTTATCCATTTGGAAAGTGAAATTTTTGGTGTGGTTTACTTTTTTTCTTCCCCCCCCTTTTTTTTTTTTTCCCCACAACCAGGTGTCGGTTCTGTCAGTTCTCACACAGGAGACCTAGCACAAGGCTGGTTTGTGTGACTACTTCTGGAAGCCAACAAACTTTTCAAAAGCCTGTTTTCTTGAAACATAAAGGAACCCAGCAAACCCTTGTACAGAATAGGTACAGATGTGGGAATGTGACAGATGGGCGGTGAAGGTGGTATCTATGGGGTAAGAGGAGATGTGGAAAAATGAGGATCTGCAGCTATTACTGTTCCTAGTAGTAAAAATGTATCGCTTTTCATACAGAGAAAAAAATAATGAAAACCGGCTAAGATCAGAACAGAAAGATCAGAACAGAAATCCTCATGGTAACTAAACGTACCCGTCTCAGTAAGTATAACAGAGCGCAGAGATGTCCTGTTGTAACAAAGCTTCATGGCAGTTTTTAAAATGCCGTATTTCAGGTAGGAAGCTGAAGAATTGTCTCTTACTGACCCATGAGTATTCAATTAGGAACATACAGTACTATGGTGTAGGAATACTGTTTATGAAAAGTAAAGAGACTATTAGCTCTCCAAATAGACAGTAAAAGAACACCCCAAACTAGCAAATTACTTGTTAAAAGTTTTTATGACTATTGACAAAAGGGGCAATATTGGAGAAGAAGTTTGACTCACTGAGGATGAAATAGTATGGAGCATTTAGTCACTGTGTCATACAACATTAGATAAACCAGGACACTGATGTCAGAACCATAAAAATAGTCATGTTATTCTCATTCTGCCTGCACATCAATCTCTTAGGGCTTTTCTCCCAATACTAGCATCGGCAAAACAGGTAATATTGATTATAATTGAAAAGTAAAATAAAAATATTATAGAAGCAGAGGTTTCTGAGACTACATAATGATTTTTCTCTATTTTGAAGTAGGAATCCAATATTCTCTTTTGCATGCAAACACCCCTGAAGAAGTCTACAATGAATAACAATGGATGGTGGTGGTGGGACTTGTGCTTATTTTAGATATTCAACACGAAAATCAACAATTTTATTTTTGGAAATAAGTATATTTAAAGTTAAATTTCAAATTATCACTACCTAGAGGGTTTATGCCAAAGTTTTAAAGCAAATCAAACCATAAAACTAAGGAAAGCTATGGCCTGAGCACCTGGAACCAGGTTTTGTTGATATGAGAAACTAGCATTTGACAGCAATAGCCTCTTTTGCAGCTGCAGCACAAGGACCTGAAGGTTCTCACTGTACTCAGTTTGGGTCTGTTAAATAACTAGCTCATTTACAGTTGAGTAACTGTAAATTACAGTTGAGTAACTGTAAATTGAGGAAAGTGTACTTTCCTATTCCAAGGTATTAATTAAAAATACTTTTGAGATCTATTCTTTACCAAAATTCTTTAAAAGTATTTTTAGAATATGGTGATGACAAATAATAGTAGTCTCAGTGATCTGTTCACATCATATGTATGCCACTTGACTCGAAAACATCAAATAAAGTTAACCATCAAAACACGACAGGTTTATTCTATGTATTATTCTACAGTGACTGCATTGGTGGCTAAGAGAAGAGAAACTGATGTCATCTGTCTCAACTTCTGTAAGGTCTTTGACACAGTCTCACACAACATCCGTCTCTCTCTGTTGGAGAGACATGGATTTGATGGGTGGACTATTCAATGGATAAGGAATTGGCTGGATGTTCACACTCAGAGAGTTGCAGTCAACAGCTAAATGTCCAAACGTGAATAGGTGAATATCAAGGGGTGTCCCTCAGGAGTCCATACTGGGACTGATACTGTTCAATATCTTTATTAAAGACATATTGGGATTGAGTGCACCCTCAGCAACTTTGTGCATGATACAAAGCTGAGTAGAGCAGTCAACACACCTAAGGGAAGGGATGCCATCCAGAGGGACCTTGACGGGCTTGAGAAGTGGGCCAATATCAACCTCACAAAATTCAACAAAGCCAAGTGCAAGGTCCTGCACATGGGTCAGGGCAGTCCCCAGTATCAGTACAGACTGGGGAATGAAGGGATGAGAGCAGCCCTGAGGAGAAGGACTTGGGCATGCTGGTGGATGAAAAGGTGGACATGAAATAGCAATGTGAGCTTGCACCCCAGAAAGCCAACCATAGCCTGGGCTGCATCACAAGAAGCGTGGCCAGCAGACTGAGGGAGGTGATTCTTCCCCTCCGCTCCGTGCTGGTGAGACCCCACCTGGAGTCCTGCATCCAGCTCTGGAGCCCCCAGCACAGTTAAGACATGGAACTGTTGGAGCTGGTCCAGAGGAGGGCCACAAAAATGATCCATCCGAGGGCTGGAGCACCTCTCCTATGAGGAAAGGCTGAGAGAGTTGGGATTGTTCAGCCTGGAGCAGAGAGGCTGCAGGGAGACCTTATCGTGGCCTTTAAATATATAAATAGGACTCATAAGATGGATGGAGAGAGATTTTTTACCAAGATCTGCAGTGACAGGACATGGGGCAACTGTTTCGAACTTCAAGAGAGCAGGTTTAGATCAGACATTAGGTAGACATCTTTTACACTGAAGATGGTGAGACACTGGCACAGGTTGCACGGAGAAGCTGTGGCTGCCCCCTCCCCGGAAGTGTTCAAGGTCAGGTTGGATGGGGCTTTGAGCAGCCTGGCCTAGTGGAAGGTGTCCCTGCTCACTGCAGGGAGGTTGGACTAGATGATCTTTAAAGGCCCTTTCCAACCCAAACCATTCTGCAATTCTATGATTCCAGTGCACAGTAACTAGGAGTACCTAGGAGATACTGTAAAGCCTTTTATTTCCTTGCAAAAAAATAAAAACATTGACTGCAAACAAGCTATTCTGAAATCACATTCACTTCACTCCGAAGTTTAATTGTAAATCTGCACAAACAATCTTTGATTGTTCACAGGTGCTGCCAGTAAAAAAACAAACAATTCTGAGTGTATACCCATTTCTAACTCCATCTGAAAAGGGAAACACAGAGAGCAACTTGGGGTCACCAAAAGTGGGGAGCAGAAACGGGCAGCATAGGAAACATCGCTGTCCTTCACCATCATCTTCTCAGTATCCATTCCTGATTACTGTGATAATTTAACACAGTACACAGCTCCGAACGACCTTGACCATACCAGATCTGATCTGCACACTGAGGATGCAGTTTCATGCTCCAGCGAGGTCGGTCCAGTGGCGAGTGCCCACAGGGAGCCAACCCAAGGTGCTGACCCATCAGAAACCCCTCACCGCCCAGCAGCTCACTGCCCATCCAGCTACCCAAACCAGCCCCGCATGGGCTCAGGCAGGCAGCTGCAGAGGACAGGCAGCAGGAGCAGCCCCTCCAGGATGTGAAACCCCAGCCAGGACAGTGGGAAACTCTTCCTCAAACCCCAACCGTCCACTTGCTCCAAGTCTCGGCAGCACTGGAGAGCCTGGGCCGTGGAGAGAAAACCCAGCCTCTCGAAGTCGAGGGGTGTTTCATACCTTGCTGCTGACCACCAGACAGCCAGCAGGACCGGGGAGCGAGCGCTGCAGGAGGAGAGGGGAAGGTCCAAGCCACCCCATGTGAAGGGGAGAGCCCATCTCGGCTGCTGGCAGGCTGCCCGCTGGCCCCACCGTCAGTGCCCACCCAAACGGGAACTTGCCCCTGGAACGTGAATTTAGCTCTGCGCTGATTTGCTTATTAGACTTGTCCAAAGCCAATCATGCCCGATGTTTCAAAACCGTTTCTGATATTTTTCAAAACGTTTGTCTGTCTTTTTCCTTCACGTCAAACTACACCGCTTCAATCCATGAATGGTTTCCTCTAAAAGAGGTGGCTTCTTTTCCTCTTGCAAAATGTTTTCTTATTACTCAACAATCAGGGAAAGAAAGCAAGGGTCAAACTCAGAATGTATTCTTCAAAAATCATATTTATTCATAAAAGCACAATTACCAAATCACATTACTTCACCGTTTCTTTTTTTTTTTAAAAAAAACAACACAGATAACAATTTGAAATCTTGTAGAGACTCTCCAGGGATTTCTCCTCAGATGACAGTTCCTCTCATTAGTTATATTTAAATGCCTCTCTTCGTGGGACTCCCTCAAACAACCAGCTATAACTGTTACCTCTGGAACATGTTAAACTAAGAAAAAAGCATTACCTTGCCTATCTGGTGAAAGAAGAGGGGGATTTCTCTCTTTGCTCTTATGGGAATGCCTACTGAAATGGAAGTTTTGGGGTTGCTCATGCTTACACACTCATAAATTTGATTCTTCTCTTACTGGCATCTACTTTTCTTATGAAAAGTTCAAAAGTTCAGTTAGCAGCAATCTGATGTCTTAGCTTGTTGCGCAAGCCTCTGGGTTAGTTGATCAAGAAATCAGAGGATTATAACACATGGCAGTACATACACCGCATTCAATATTATGAACTGCTGTTAATAAGCTTAAGCAAAAATGTCAACATACACTCATTTACGATTTTAATTATTTATAGTATACCTAAGCAGACTATCTGTAAGAAGTTAGCCTTAATCTCTTAACAGACTTCCTACTGCTGTGCTGCCAGTCTCTCAGTGCAACTGTGGCCGTCCTTAATTAAATAAATAATTTACCCTGGAAGGTTTCATTGAGTGCCAGCCACAAGCACCGGGGCTGGGTGAAAATAAATCACTATCGGCGGCGTGCCAGCAGTCCTTCCTAGAATCTACGGAAAACAGTGATTTCCCTACAGCGAACATTTTGCATAAGCATTCTGCACAGTTTAGTTGATCTCTGCCATAGCACGGTAGTGAAACCCCCTCCCTTTCTATGTATTTTAAGAGAGTACTTCATGTTCTGTTGATTTCATTCTCCCTATATTTGGCTGACTTCTTGCATCAGTTGTGCTGATTCTTGTATAGAATAGAATGATCTTTTTTTTTTAATTTAGGGTTAAAGTCCTTGTTATTATCAATTCTTGTTATGTCACTGACTTAAACCCACCTTTGATAGAATCATAGAATAGTTCAGGTTGGAAAGGACTTCATAGACCGTCTAGTTCCAAGACCCTGCCATGACCAGGGACATCTTCCACTAGACCAGGCTGCTCAAAGCCCCATCCAACCTGGCCTTGAACACTGCTGGGGAGGGGGCAGCCACAAGTTCTCTGGGCAACCTGTTCTAGTGTCTCACCATCTTCATCGTAAAAAATTTCTTTCTTATACCTAATCTAAATCTACCCTCTTTTAGTTTAAAGCCACTTGCCCTATCACTTCAGGCCCTTGTAAAAAGTCCCTCTTCAGCTTTCTGGTAGCTCCCCTTCAGGTACTGGAAGGCTGCTACAAGGTCACCCTGGAGCCTTCTCTTCTCCAGGCTAAACAGCCCCAACTCTCTCAGCCTGTCCTCATAGCAGAGGTGCTCCAGCCCTCGAATCATTTTTGTGGCCTCCTCTGGACCTGCTCCAACAGGTCCATGCCTGTCCTGTGCTGAGTGCTCCAGAGCTGGATGCAGGACTCCAGCTGGGGTCTCGCCAGAGCAGCGTAGAGGGGCAGAATGACCTCCCTTGACCTGCTGGCCACGCTTCTTGTGATGCAGCCCAGGATACGGTTGGCCTTCTGGGCTGTGAGCTCACGCTACCAGGTCATGCTGAGATTCTCATCCACCAGCACGCCCAAGTCCTCCTCAGGGTTGCTCTCTATCAATTCTCTCCCCAGCCTGTATTTGTGCTTGGGATTGCCCTGACCCATGTGCAGGACCTTGCACTTGGCTTTGTTGAACTTCACGAAGTTCACACAGGCCCACCTCTCAAGCCTGTCAAGGTGCTTCTGGATGGCATCCCTTCCCTCCTGTGTGTTGACCACACCCCACAACTTGGTGTCATCAGCAAACTTGCTGAGGGTGCCCTCAATCCCACCATCCATGTCACCAACAAGGATGTTTAACAGCATCGGTCCCAACATCAACCCCTGAGGAATGCCACTATTCACTGGTCTCCACTTGGACACCAAGCTGTTGAACGCAACTCTTTTGAGTGCAACCATCCAGCCAATTCCTTGTCCATCAATTCATCCATCCATTAAATCCATGTCTCTCCAATTTAGAGACAAGGATGTCATGTGGGACAGTGTCAAATGCTTTACTCAAGTCCAGGTATATGACATCAGCTGCTCTTCCCTTATTCACCAACGCAGTAACCCTGTTCTAGAAGGCCATCAAATTTATCAGGCATGATTTGCCCTCAGTGAAGCCATGTTGGCTGTCACTAATCACCTCCTTATTCTCCATGTGCCTTAGCATAGTTTCCAGTAGGATCTGCTCCACGATCTTGCTGGGCACAGAAGTGAGACTGACTGGCCTGCAGTTCCTCATGTGTCCCTTTTCACTCTTCTTAAAAATTGGAGGTTTTGTTTCCCCTTTTCCAATCAGTAGGAATTTCATCAGACTGCCACGACTTCTCAAATATGATGGACAGTGGCTTAGCAATGTCATCCACCAGTTCCCTCAGGACCCACGGATGGACCTCATCAGGTCCTATGGGCTTGTGCACCTCAGGCTCCTTAGATGGTCTCGAACCTGATCTTCTCCTACAGTGGGCAGTTCTTCATTCTCCCAGTCCCTGCCTTTGCCATCTGAAACTTGGGTGGTGTGGCTGGAGCACTTGCCGGTGAAGACTGAGGCAAAAAAGTCAGTGAGTACCTCAGCCTTCTCCACACCCTGGGTAACCAGGTCTCCCGTGTCCTTCCAGAGAGGACCCACATTTTCCCTAGTCTTCCTTTCATTACTGACATACCTATATAAGCTTTTCATGTTGCCCTTGATATCCCTGGCCAGATTTATCAGGACTTCAGCTTTCCTAACCGGCTCCCTGGCTGCTCAGACAATTTCTCTGTATTCCTCCCAGGTTACCTGTCCTTGCTTCCAACCTCTGCAGGCTTCCTTTTTGTGCTTGAGTTTGTCCAGGAGCATCTTGTTTGCCCATGCAGGCCTCCTGGCATTTTTGCTTGACTACTACTTCGTTGGGATGCATCACTCCTGAGCTTGGAGGAGGTGATCCTTGAATATTAAACAGCTTTCTTGGGTTTCCCTTCCCTCCAGGTCTTTATCCCATGGTACTCTATCGAGCAGGTCCCTGAAGAGGTCAAAGTCTGCTGTCCTGAAGTCCAGGGCAGTGAGGTTGCTGTGTGCCCTCCTCACTGCCATAAGGATCTTGAACTCCACCATTTCATGGTCACTGCAGCCAAGGCTGCCCTTGATCTTCACATTCCCCACCAGCCCCTCCTTCTTGGTGAGAACAAGGTCCAGCATGGCACCTCAATGACAGCATGTCACTGCTTTGAGTCTACCGTCATCCCCTGCTTTGATTTCCACCATACTCCTATCAGCTTTACCAACCAAACTCAAGTTACTTCCTCCTCTACCACTCTGCCCTTATCAGTACACACAAAACCAGCTTTTAATGTTTAACATTTACTACACTATACCGCTATTTCGGCATTTTCATAACTGCAGAAAAAATCAGGAAAATTCCCACTTTGTGCTGTGATATTGATCGATTTTAAAATCCATTGCAAGATCCCACAATAAGTACTGTGGTGTGACTTCAATACCTGACAACAGTGTAAACATCAGCATATTTTCATGGGCAGTCACAGGCATCTCAATTATCCAAATACTGTCTCAGTTATCAAAAGGGCAGCCTGACCTACTGCATAGTCAATGTCTTTCTACGTGCTAGTGATTTTAGAAAAAAGAAAGTCCTTGGGCGCTCCTTCATAGAAGGTTTCTCCTTACATTTTTGCATGCAAAAACAAAAGATGTGATCGCCCCCGTGCAGAAGAGCTCAGATGATCTGGGGGTCTGGGCTCACCACCACTTGTCCCGTGCCCCAGAGCCGAACGCTGAGCTCTGAGTCTTCCCGTCAGGCAGGTTTCTGTCACTGTTCCCCAGTCTTCCAAAAAATCTGCTTTTTCTTGCGAAGTATGGCAATCAGCATGTAACTCCCCCAATGTAAAAACACATCGGCATTTCGAGAAAAAGCCAGCCACCTTGATGGGGCTGCCCCACTGAGGAAATAATGAAGGAAATGCATTCTTCTGCATGTACAGTTTACCCCAAGGCACATAACCTCCCAAGCGCTACCAGTATTTCACAGCTTTCAAAACTCTGCTCGACCACCTAACATTTTCTGGCCAACTTGGCTGACCCAGAAAAGCAGAAGAGAAACGATGGCTGCTGCAGGGAGGAAGCAGTGAGCAGAGCTTGCAAGCCAGCACGCCTCTGCCCGGGAAGGAGTCAACTCGCTGGGCACAAAGAGTGCTGGCTACGGCTTGCCCTGGAACGAGCGATGCGATGGGGATCGGACCATGGAGGTCACAAGAAGAAAGGAGATGGAAGAAAGAGCACACCAAGGGAAAGAGCTTTCCTCTTCTACTGCAGTTAACTCCCCTAAATTTCACCCCTCCTCCCCATTCCCCCTGTTCCAAAAATAACCCATACAAAGGCAAGAACTGCAGAGGCAGGGAGCCTTTAAAGAGCTTCAGTTCGAAAACACAAAAAGATGGCAAGGGAATTGGAAAAAAAAAAAAAGACATGTTCTTTTCGGAAAAGAACAGTGACATCTTTCAGTGTGGAGGCACACAGGCAGGGATGTAGGTCGATGGCTAGAACGAGGATCCGTGGGATCTCAGGTCCGGGGACTGGTGCAGGCGGCCGCAGCAGTGGAGCAGCCAGCGGGGACGGGGGCTGCTCGGCCTCTCCCCGGGAGGCTGGTGAAGGCTTGGGCTGCCCTCAGCCCCTCCTGCCCTCACGTGCTGCAGCTCAGCGAACGGCTTCTGTTCAGGCAACCGCACATTTCATACCTCTGGTATCAGCAGATGTTCGCTATTCTCCCTTAAAAGTAAAGGCGCCTTAATGTGAAAAGCATCTCCTAATGACTAAGAAGAGAGTCAGCAGCGGGCATTTACACCCAAAGAATCCAGCTCCTCCCACATCAAAGCAACCTCTTGGAAAACTGATTATAAACAAATTAACAAACAACTAGTATGTCTGTCAAAAATAATTGTTTTGCTGCTAGCAAAGAATTACAAACTCACAGAGCCTGAAACAAACGCTGAGGGTTAAATCTGATTCCTAATTGCTGGACTGGACACCAAGGTGAGAGGCGGGGAAAAAACTCCTCCTGTCGTGCAGAAATGGCTGCCCTGCTTGCACAGCATCTGTGGAAAGGGTGATTTTTCTTGAACATGTGAGAAGTAAACTCAGCTACCGGTTGTGAGATTTGGCATTTCACAAACATCAGCCGCCGTATTTACACCTTGAACTGGGTTTGATTTCAGGCGATTCAGCATTGTATTACAGCATCCCAAAGCCACATTAAGTTTTTCACTTCTGTTTTTCAGCACTGATTAAAATAAGCAAGTATCAGCACATCTCTGCCTAACTATGGTGTGATACAGGAACATTCCCCTACTCACTCCACCAAAGGCAGTGAGACTCTGCTCAGTGTCAAAAAAGGTCTGTCTTCACCAACATTTCCCTCTTCTGCCTCTTCACCACTTGCTTTCTCTATAGTAGGAAAAATTATGAAGGTCTCCAGGTAAGCTAAGGTCCCCATGCTTTTATCATCAAAGCATTCATCTTTATCGTAAATACTATCACATACTGCAGAGTATTTCAGACACAACCGCCCAGTGAGAACCATTCCCTTGCTTGTACCATAAACCCACTATTCAAACCCACGTTTCTCCGCCTCTGCAGACATTCGTATCTTCTCTCCTAGACAACAAATTTCACTAAACTTCAGTAACTACACTCTCACAAGTCTCGTGAAAATTGGTGGCTGGCTCTGCAGAGGAAAGCCAGCCCAAAGCCCCGAGCCAAGCCCCCAGGTGCTGCGCGGACCCTCAGCGGCGAGCAGCGGTGCGCAGCCCCAGCCCCCAGCCCCAGCCCGGCCAGGCAGCCTGCAGCAGCAGAAAGGCGGTGGGCAACAAGTCCTGGGGGGGGAAGGCCCACAGGAAAGCATGGACTGGTGCTGTGGGCCACAAAGCAAACGATTTCAGAGAAAGGGTATTTCTTGCCTTCGTGGTTTCAGAGGAAAGTTTAAAAATATAATGCAAGTGCAGCCCAAGTGTTTGGAAAACAGGAACCGGAAATGGCAGGAATGATTTGGAGGTTTGGGGCTTCGGGCAGGGCTCAAATCTCATAATTCCTGATCCTTTTCTTCTCTTTCATGCTTAAGTAATGATTTTCAAATGGCACAGCTAGCGGTGCCCATGACTTATTCTACAGCAATCTTCTTCAGCCTCCTATCGTGACGAAAGTCACCGCAATCTGAGAAAACATCTCCTGGCAAACGATGGCACTAAGTGGGCCAAGCCATGCCTCCTTCGGAGAAGCTGCAAAGCCGTTGAGGGAAAAGCATTTTTGGGAGCGAAGTTTAGGAGAGTGGGAAGGAGGCAGCTTCACACAGCCTTAGTTGCTTCTCCCAGCGGAGCAGAGATTGAGAAGGAAAAACACCACAAGCCTCTCATCTTCTCTGGCTTGCCACAAAAGAGGGGTGTATTTTTCAGCAGGATCTGGCAAGTCTGACACTGAACTTAGCTCAAGTGACATGAAATGTTAATGTTTAGGACTAAGGTAGGTGGAGAGGAGGAGGAAAGAAGACGTTCACTATTTGATGTAGAATTCATTCAAAAGCTTCTTTTCACAGCCAGAACTAAAATTTCCATTCAGCTGTTTATTTCTGGTAGCCTAGACAGCGTGAACAAGTGGAAGAAGAAGGATCTAGAGGGAGCCCTTATCCCTGCCTGCATGCCAACAGCCCTTCCTCAGATACCTTCAGAGAGAATCGGGCACGTTTTTCTGACTGTCAGTCTTCAAACGCAGGATGGGCAGTTTTCCTCAGGGGCATTCATACTGGCTTTAGGCTTCCAGACAAGGTGCACGGAAGTGATCTGCCTCCAGCTCCACTATGGTGCCTGCAGGAGCCTTCTGATGTGGCCCCACTGCTCCCCACTGGCCCCCAAAACCTCCACACGGAGAATGTCAGAAGCTCTTGATGCTACAAACTTAGCAACTATTATTTAAAATTGGCTGGACCAGTGTATGAAATTAATCTGTGTGTTTTCTGTATTTTTTCTGTTCACATCAATCTGAATTCTCCTCTCTCATCACTCTGAGATCCTCTCCCACTTCATGTATTTTAATTTTCTTGCCTTTTTTTTTTTTTTTTTGGACTACACTACATCTGAAAAACAGCTTTTCCCTCACAGGCACCAGAGTATCACCTCTCTCCTGTGTTGCATTCTTCCCAGCCCCCCCGTTGTCTCTCTGCTCACCCTTCTCCCTTTGCTCTTTTTCCTCACTCTTCCTGTCCTTGATTCCTCTCCTCCTTCTCTTCTTTCTTTGATGCTCCTCTCGGTGCTTTCTCTTCATCCTTCCTGCCAAGCTGAACGAGGTGCTTCCCTGAGAAGGCGCCTGTGAACAGGAGCCAGCCTGTCTGGAGGGTTATGCCAGGTCGGGACACCCCCACGGGAACCCTTCGCCTCCCTTACTGCACGGCTGGCTGGCGTGATTCCTCCTCTTCATTCAGAGTTGGATGCACAGCGCCTTTGTCAAAAGTTGGGATAATGAAGGTGCCACATAATTTGGGAAGCACATGCTAGTATTTAATGAGCTACGGCTGGGTTTTCTTTGTTTTGGGGGGCTATGCAGAATCTAGAAACCACAACAACAATGAATGTGGGAGAGTGTCAAACGCAGCACTAGCAAGTGGCTCAGGCTTCCCAGTGCTGCTCTCTCTCTGAAAGTGGTTGTTTAGAAATGACACCACCTTACTGTGCAGTTCTGCTGCCTCAAGGGAGAAATCCACCACTTTGTAGAACGCCAAGACAGGGTCATTTAATCATTTCAATTCTATTTGTTCCCTCAGAACAGATTTACCCATGTTAACGCTGGTCTCCTCAACAGGGACAAATTTCTCCCAAGCAGAATCTCAAAGACAGGGTTCTCACTTTAATGAAAGCAAGCCTTGTTTTTAAGAGAAAATATATGCCTGTTGCTAGTCGGAGAAAAAAATAAAAGATATACAGATAAGAGAGAGACTGATTTTATTTCTCCCGGCACAGCAAGAGGAGAGTGGCTGACCAACTTCCAACTGCAGAGCTATATTCTCTCCCCAGTTACACCGAGAAACCTCATTGAAATCTATAGGCCAGATCTACTGATACGTTCTGGCTGCTTTGTCTGTTTTAGCAATGCAAAGCAGCTGTAAATCCAGTTTAACTTGCCAGTTTGTCAGTTTTACCACGCCAGCTCCCGGTTATTCCCTGGCCAACTGCCTGGCTGCTCCAGAGGGTGACTCCTGACCCTGTCCGGGAGCAGGTGCATTCCTAGTGCGGGTCTGCGAATCCAAGTCGGCTGGCAAACCAAAACACACTGTTTCCTCATACTTTGATATTTCTTTGGATGTCAGGAAACAGAGCTCAGTCTTGTTTCCTGCTCCCCAGCCAGGGGAGGTGGGAGAAACTGGAGGTGGTTGTAGAGAAAGGCAGAAAGAGGGCAGATCAAAAAGATCAAGGAAAATAGTAATTATAAAGAAAACCCAAACACTGCTTCACTCTGCTCTGTGAAGCAGTACATCTTGGAAAAAATACAGTCCCGCCCCCCAACTCTTTCTCTCCAGGGACATACAACAGCCTCAGGAATTAACAGTATTTTCTTGCAACATTCAAGTGCTGCTGCACTTACAGTCTTCAAAAAAAACCAAAAAAAACCACAGAACAGCCTCTTCATTTGCTTTTTGCCTGAGAAAAACACATCTAAACAAGAATCGGAGAGAACTGAGGGGTGGTGGGTAGTGTATTCATGTCAATCATGATTTTCTAGGAACAAAGGCTTTACTTTAAATAAATAAACAGGAAACATTCAGCATATTTTATTTTTCCCCAGCTCGCTCCCAGCCCCTCACTCTGAATGCATTAATACATGCACCTTAAGCACAATCGGGTTCTTCGTGTTGCCATGGAACTGAAACCTTTGCAGTTTAGATGGTGATGTACGCCAGGAAGCATACTGTTCTTACACTTCCTATAACAGAAGCAAAATCACTGCATAGCATTAACTCCCTTAGTTTTTAAGGCATTCGGTGTCTTTCTTGTCTGCTCGTCTTCACACAGAGTTTGCTTTTTCTATCTTGCCACATGCAAATGAAACACATTTGACACAGCTATTCTCGTCCTCATGAAGTCAATAGCTCACATGCTGAGCACATTATAGAAGGTCCACAGACTATGGACTTTCCCTTTTTAATAAGAGGCTGTCTGCAGGCATGCAGCAGCCGAGACAAGAGCTGGAGAAAGAATATGTATATGAAATACACATGGATACAGCAAAGTATTATATCTCTAGGGAGCATTTAAGCAGTTTTTTGAAACCTAGTTAACATTTATTGCTAACACTGTTGACACTCCTTCTGAATATTCTGTTGCACCCATTTGTCGGGACAACCAACTTACAGCATACAGTTCCTGCAGCAGGCACCAGATCTTTCCACCCCTTTTTTCCATAACCTAGGCTGGTGGGCTTTGAATGGTGAGAGCAGCTTTGGGCACTTCAGTTAGAGGAAAAATTAGTCAGTACAACTCTGTGTCATCTAAAGATTCAGCCTACAGTGATCACCTTTAGCAGATCTGAGCTTTTTGCCAAAGCTTCTGAAAATGGCTGCACACGTTGCAAATACACAGGTTTTTATGTTCAGATCAAAAACAGGGCACGCAAATATCCCAGATCATTATAAAAAGATTAACATTATACAGAAATAAATAAACAAACAAACAAACAAATTACCACTGGTGTATGTAAACATTGGATCTGTACCTGCAGAAACAGCTGGAAGCCAGTCCACGGTCTGAAGCCAGCCTGAGGCCTTTCTGTCCAAAGTTAAATATTTGCATAGTATTAAACGTAAAATTAAAGCATTTGCTGAATAAACTTGCTGACCTGTGTATACGGAAAAACAAGAGAGAATTTAGCTTCCCTGCACACGGCGGCAGATTCTTGGGATGCCTTCTCCATCCCAAGAATTCCTGGACAGCAGAGAGACAGACAGACTACCAACCGGGGAATTCCCCTTCACTTTCCGGAGGGTTTTGTGCACGGGCTGCACAGAAAGGCAATAACCCAGGCAGTTACTTTATGAAGAAGGCATTTGTTGCTTAGGTGCCTGCCCCTCGACCACCTGGTAACACTCCTTCCTTTTAGCATTGTCCCTAGCACAGAAAAGGTCCATTCACCCAGCGCCTCAGACCAAGCAGGTTTGCCAAGTCCGGGTGCCGCAGGCGACCTCCTCCTGGCCAGCAGCTCCCGGCCACCCCACCAGCCATCGGCGAGCTCCTGCAGCCCACCACCCGGGGATGTGGGCTGGGGACTGCTCACACAGGGGCTTTCTGAGGAAAGGCTTTGCCCCCAGCATCCCCCCAGTTGCCAGCAGAAGACACAAAAGCACCACTGTCTGTCTGTCTGTCCAGGCCAGAGCGAAGCGGCTGGTCCCTCGCTCCTGGGTGCTGGTGGGTGCGCACAAGACCCCACGAGCACCAGCGCCTTCAGGTCCCCTCTGCTTCCCCCACCGAGGGCAGAGCCGTGCTGGCAGAACACGCTCCCTCCCCTCCTGTCACCGGCAGCGAGCACCCGACAGCCGCACGTCCCCATTGCCGCGTCCATGACCTCGGGTTTACGTAAGGCTCTCACCGTCGGCTTTCCAGTTACAGGAAAATGTATATTGTGCTGTGATGAAAGGCCAGCGCAATGTCAAGAGCATTAAAAGGACTCCAGGGACTGATTAGAGTCAAAAGGGAAAGGATTTATGATGGTTAATAAAGTTAAACCTGCCAGAGTCCTGCTTACTCTTTCCAACTGCAGGTAACCAGATATTATAGGAAAAATTACTAAAAGGTTGTGAGTTATTACTGTCCCCTTTGACAGAAACCCTACATTTTGCCATGAAGCACCTGGCCAGGAGAGAGCCTGGCTTGCCAGGGCGCCTACGCGGACCCCGAGGAGGAGGGAAAGAGGGGACACGTCACCTGCTCGTGCCTCAGGTGAGCAGCAAGGACCTCGGTGCCAACAGCTCTCTCCAGCATGCGTGTCACCTGAGGGGACCCCAGCGATGCCAGCCCAGGACCCCACCCACCACCGAGCACCGCGAGGGGCACGGGCAGACGGGAGAGGAAAGCTTCCCCCTCCGTCACCACTGCATGTCCACATGGGACAAGGACGAAGCAAAGAAGGAAGCTCTTGCCTCTCATTCCCAGTCTGGTGCCATGTATGCACCTTCTGCTGAAGAATGCAACCCAGCTGCACTCCATAGGACTGCTCTGAAACTTGTTTTAAAAGCTTTATAATCTAACGTGTCCAAAAGCTGACATAATTTTAAAAGACATTAATGATTTTCCACATTGAGATGACAACATCGAGAGAGGGCAAAGGAAAGTGGAGGGCCAAATTTTTAAAAAACTATTGGGAATTTTGTACCCGTATCTAAATTACATGCACTTTATTGGAGCTCAAATTTTCATTTTTCCACCACTTAATAATCACAAATACATTATATATGTCCTTTCCACTTTGTCATTCTTTCACTATATTACATTAAATTTAATTTCCTGTGGAAGTGTGTAATCTTTTCAGCTGTGACTGTCTCAGAAGCTTTTCTGTAATAAGTAGAGCCTCATCCTCCAGCAGGCTGATCTCTTATGAGCTGTGCTCCTGCAGATTAGTTTCCTGAAATGTTTGCAATGCTATATGAGAACTGGCAAAAGAGGAAAAACAAAATAACACCCAAAAGGAAAAACAAACATGGAAACCTTCACTTCCTTCTGACTCCTGCATTCACCAGTCAAAGGAAATTTCATTTTGATTTGGGCAGATGGCAAATCCGTGAAGGTTATTACCGCGTATCAGAAACAGGCTCACAAGGTGCAAGACACAGCATCTCTTGCTCTACAGCTCGTTAAAAGCACGGCAGCGAGATGGCTGCTTGCTCTTTGCGCCCAGGGAACATGGAGATCTGCAAGCAGTCACCACTCCGACAACTGCCTCTCCCCACCACCTGCCCTCGGCTCTCTGAGAGGTCCCCTCCACCGACAAGAAGTGGCATTCCACCAAAAACCCGAAAATGTCAACCAAGACGCATTCACCCTTTTCATGACGAGATACCTGTGACAGCAGGAAAGCAGACCAGCTGGCCTGCTGGGTCCTTGCCAGGCCTCTGCCACTGCACAACATAAAACTCAGCTTCTCCAAACCAGCTTTCCACTACCAATGCTCCCAGACATACCGAAACAACTTATCTACAAAAACATGTATCAACAAACAATTCTGAATGTTTAGAAACGAATCAACTCAGAAGAAATAAGAGCAACAGAGATAAAAGGTGCTTAGATATGGACAGAGAAGACATCTGAACCAATGCACAGAAAAAGTCTGCAAAGGGTCGGGTTCATGGTATTTGGCCAGCAGGGATGACTACACAGGGATGACGACAGGATGGCTACACAGGCACGCTACCAGCCCTGCCAGCACAAGCAGGACCAGTGCGCTCCCACTTCTGTGATGGGAGATGTCGCCTCCGGGAGCTTCTCTTCAAAGAGACCCAGAGTCCAGCCAGATTTGGAAACCTCTTCACCACTCAGCACACAAGCTACCGGAGCTGTGAATACCTCTCCCAAAGCACACTAAATTGATAGATGAAGCATGACCTTTCTCTCCCCGGTCCCTGTACGACTTTTATTTTGCTTTCCCTCTCTCATACCACTGATGTAGCAGCAAATCATCCACATTCCCGACAAACGCTGTCCTCAAAATTCTATATAAAAAACCAGCTTATTAAAGCCAGATATATACTTTTGGAACAAACAGTCATCTCTCCTCTTCACTTTATGACTTATGAAGCTAGACAAGCATTTTCAATAATTTCTTTTAGGTTATTTTGGCAATCCATTTCCTTGTAACTCTGTTTTATACTTTTATCTTCAATACTTAATCTCTAAAAAGTGGCTAATCAGTAAAAAAAACTGCATGCAGGGAACATTACTTAAACAAAAGTCTCAGGTGTTACATGCAGTGCAATTCAACTCCCATCTGCATGAAAAAACGTTTTTCCACCAGCTTCAGTGGGAATTGCATCGGGGCCATAAATCAGATGAAGATGCTCCATGCTAACAGTTATGCAGTGTGCTACAAACTACTTCAGAACATAGAACAATGATGTAACGACTCTCATAAAACCAGTTGGCTCATGGTTTTAAAGGACCTGAGTGTACGTTACCAATCTCAAGCCAGAACAGTAGAAAAGAAAAACATGCCAGCCATGAGTGACCTTACATTATTGGCCTCGTAGGCCATAAATTAAGCAGCCTCCCTTCACTAGATGTGAGCCTCAGTCTTCAATTCTTTATACAGAGTGAGGAGAAAAGTCTCAATATATGGATTTAATTCCTATTGAAATCTTGGTGAAAGATGGTGGGTGATGTAAAGCTAAACATCAAGGGAATAACTGCTATCATCTGGCTGAGTTTGGTAAAATGGAGTTAATTTACACTTCTTTAGGGATTCACTGGTGTGTGAAATTAATCTAATTTAGATTGACCAGAAATTGAAAATGGAATGAAGGAGAAAAGCAATTAAAGACCTTTCCTAAATGCAAAAATAGTACTGCTTTAAGTGTACTGATACAGTTAAAGCACAGAACCCTTCATGCTACTGCTACCACCCCCTCCTGCTTGAGGACGAGAGTAATAGTCTGTACATCTACATATCATCACTGTACCAGTACGACCTCATCCAGAGGAAACACTGGTAGAATGCTTCTACCAATATCTGTAAATACATGGATTTTCAAGTTAAAACAGTTCACTGTTCTGCATACAGACCAGGCCTAGCAGGTAAACATCTGCTGGAACGGCTCGGTGCAATTGATTGTACACGTGGCTTAGCATTTACCTCAATGACTTTTAGCACTTTCGTGTTATTGTCACTGTGTTGTTCCAACAAGCAACGGTTAATGTAAGATGCAGACGTTCACATACCGTATACTTATGAAAAACTGTTTCCCAGAGATGTGGCAGAGATAACATTGTCATCGTACGATTCAAAGTAGCTCGCTGTAGATCACATATCAGAAGAGGGTCCCACCTGAAAACATAACAAACCCGTATGGTAAGTTCAACATATTGAGAGTTTTACATCCAGCTCTGCTAATAGATTTTTGTGTTTTCACATATTCCTCCTCTGCATTAAAAGGGTCTGTGCTCTTTCCAGGCCTACAGAAAACATTTTGCTTTCACTGTGTGAAAGTTCTTGTAAAAGAACTTGTTCTCGAAACAAGTAAGTTTCCTCCTGTAGCCAAACTGTTTTGGCCCACTGCTCCAGACCAGATCTCAGGCATACGATCAAAGCAATGAAAACTAGTTTTCAACATTAATGTAGAAGTAGTTATGGTCTAGAGGACAGATACAGAATTTCAGATTTCCCATTTGACAGGTCCTTGACAAGCACATAATTCCTTTCACCAGTGCATTGTCAGTTTGGCTCTACCTTTCCTTTTTTTCACATAAAAAATCACTGGTTTAGAAGAAGACACAACATCGGAGCTCCCTTGTGAACTATTCTCTTGAGATGAAGGGGTCTTAAGAGAGCATTTCTTTCCTATCGGTGACTACAATCACCTTATTTATAATCGATTGGTTATTTCAAATCACTTGATAGGTGAGTCTGTTTTTCAATATTTTCATATATACTGTAGTTAACCAGTGCAGATATGGAAAATGAGCTTGTACTAGCAGCACTGTCTCCAATGACGACACACACGGCAGCAAACAAACTTCCCAATTTAAGAGGTGAAACAGTTTTTTATTACTGAAAGTAATCATAAAATCACAATCGATTTAAACAAACATAAACTCAGGCAACCTAAAAATCTACAGCATTAAATAAAGAAAACCTGCTTGGACTGTGTATCCCCATAAACAAGTGTTTGAAACAAGAATTACGAAACTCTGTTAATTGTATTGACTCCTCCTGGGATGCATGAGGATATGGATGAAGCTGTAAAATACAGTTATTGATACAAAAGGCAGATTAACTGGGTTCTCTTTATTTTTTAAATGTAATATGACTTACAGGACACTCAGAAATATACCCAGGCACACACATGTACAGACACACCCACAGTGATAAGAAGTTACATCAGAGATAAAGCTGGGGTTGTATCTTTTCAAATCAAGCCTCCCCAAACAGATGCTGATCTTCCTCCTGCTCTACAAGCTGCATCTCATCCAACAGTAAGAGGTTTTCAGGAGGGAAGTCTGGTAAATAACAAAGAATTTTAAAGAAATTCTGGTTTTAGATTTTAGCCACAGTTTACATATTTTAAATTACTCTAATGCTTCTTTGACTCTTCATACCACCAAAGTGGTTTGGCTCTTGCCTTTATTATGTTTCAATGGCCAGGCACAACATCACGCAGTTCACTAACACCACATATGTCTTTATGTGCTGCCACCTAAACAAGTCAGTACAAGAGACCATACTCTGTAGCTGGTCTTCAACAACAAGCGTAAAACTTTGTAAAGATTAAGTTAGGAAGAACACACTCTGTGGTCCAAAACAAGACAAGAGAAATGGCCTGAAGTTGCATCAGGGGAGGTATAGATTGGATGTTAGGAAAAATTTCTTTACTGAAATAGTGGTCAGATACTGGAACAGGCTGCCTAGGGAAGCGGTGGAGTCACCATCCCTGGAAGTGTTCAAAAAACATGTAGACATGGCACTTCAGGACATGGTTTAGCAGGCATGGTGATGTTGGATTGACGGTTGGACTGGATGATCTTACGGATCTTTTCCAACCTTAATTATTCTATGATTCTAAGAAAAAAAACAGAATCGGTTTGAAGTACCAGCAATGTGTTGGCTGCGGCACCGGCACCGTCAGCACCGCCGACTTGCAGCCACCTCCGACGGCTCGTGCGAGGGGCTGCTCACCGGGAGGTTGACCTACGTGAACGCAGCTCAGGGCTGCCAGTATGGGGCTGATGCCAGGAGCCAGGCGCGCTGGGGACCCAGTGCAAGCTGCACCGGGCAGCTGTGGGGGCTTGCGCTGCAGACGAACACCCCAACACCCGTAGCACTTTTGACCTAACAAATGGGGTCTTCGGAGCAGGAATGCCTGAAAACTGCTCACCGGCCTGGGGAGTTGTGCCAGAAGTCACACGCAGAGAGCTCACCAGTCCCTCAGCTTCAGAAGTGCCAAACGATGAGCTGGTTTCTGCACTCCCAGACGCAGACAGGGACAAGGGAATACGAAAGCATTATCGGGATTTGGTGGACAGTTTAAACTTACAAAGTACACTTAAAATTTTTAAGGAACATACATCCCTAACTCCTCACATCCAAGCTTGATGTTATACAGGAGTTTCCCTAAACAAGACATTTCTCTGAGTGTGAGATGTATCCATTCTACAGAACTGCTTACATTTTGCTTCCTAGTAACTCTGTTTTACCTACAAAAGCAATTCTCTCTCAAATCCTCAAAGGCTTAAAAAGATTCTTCCCTCCCAGCGAAATCACTTGGAGCATCCTTGCCACAAAAAGATGATGCTATAACTGACCAGCTGTCCTCAACAGGAAAACACAGTAAGACTTGCAGTTCATTCTTTTTCTGCTTGCAGATTTATTTGGGGTCGTTTAATCAATTTGTCCCTAATGACTGCACCTAATAATTTACCTCGTATCACTTCATTTACCTTTTAAAAAACCAACAAAACTTTCCAGGTGAATAATTTATTTAAACATTTTTCTTTTCTTTTTTTGTTGCTGCCTGTTAACTGTGCTCTTGGAAAACTAGTATTCTAACACAAAAGTCCTGAATCACCACATGAATCAAACAGAATGACCTCATAGGAGCTACACCTTGAACAGAAATCTATCACAACACATGGAACCAAGCAAAATGCAGTCTTTCAACTCTAGTGAATTCAAACCTAATTCAGGTTGGTAGCTGTCACCAGCTACCATTCGCTTCCTGCTGTTCAGTGTCCTGTAGGAAACGAGTTTGTAATTCTACATTTTGATTGCCTTGTACTCAAATCCCTTCAGTGAGTCTTATCCTCTTCTTTGGCCAGGTCAGAGTCATGGTCCAGATTTTCAAGGTCACAAATCATGCCCCATTTTCAGTGCTTATTGCCCCTCTCCTCGCAGCTGAGATGGAGAGATCTTGGAGACCATGTAGGAGAAAGCCAAAACTGCTCAAAAAAACCCACTTCTAAATATTCATATTAATGCACACAGCATATCCACAACAACAGAGCTGAAGAGGTCTTACAAACACCAGTATTTAGAAAGTGCCTATAAAACCACTGCTGTGCTCTAGGACTTTGAGCAGAATTTGGGCAATTCTTTCTTCAACTTCAGTAAATACTGTTTGCTCACTTGAAAAATGAAGGACTTTTACAAAATGGGCAAGTATCTAAACCAAATGCTTAGACTGATTAGATACAGGCATTGAATTGTTTACTAAAATCAAGTCTAAGTGTTAAGCCTAAAAAACTCCCGAGATACATATATTTCCTTATGAAATTTAAAAAAACTACAGCTTCTAACTTCAAAAAGATTTATCTGTGAATAACCTTTCAGAAAAATATATTTTAAAACTAAAGAAAAAATATAATTAATGATCTGAAAAAACATTCCTCTTCTTTCCTCTCAATTTCAGGAATTAAGAAAACAATTACAACCTCAAGTCTTACTTTCCTGGCACCTGTCTTTCTGTTTCAGAACTTCAGTCTTATTTCAATAAAGCTTGAGAAAGCTGATCTTTAGTTCTCTCTGACATCAGAAGCTACATTACAGACATGACAGCATTTGTGTACTTTACTACGCAACATAAAAAATGGATGGAGGAATCAACTGTCTGAAAAATACGTCAGACTAACATTCAGGCAGACCGAAACCCTCTTCTCCGTATGCACAACGACAACACAAGCTTCTTCTCCAACCACATCTCCCCACACACTCCAGCTGCTCTCTGGCAGGAACCAGAGCAGTACACTCTCAGTCACCAGGAATCACGCTGCTGATAACGGCAATTCAGTTCCGCGGTTGTAATATCTGAAGACAAACAAGCCGCATCCTCAAGTGCAGGGGAAGCAGGAACAGAGTAAGAGAAAGAAAATGCAGCTGCAAGCAAGGGGTAAACTGCAGCAGGAGGTTCCCCGGCGATGCACACCAATCTGCCATCCGATGGCATCAGGGGACTTAGAAACCGCAGACCAGAGGCACTCCCGACACAAAGCTGCGCGAACGGAGTGAGGGACATGCCAGAGCTGTACAAGAAATAATGCATGAACATCCCCACACAGACAATATTTTTTCTTTGGCTTTCTTTGATAACCTGCACAGAGGGCATTTAAAGTAAAAAAATACTTGACGGATTGTCTCTGGCATGATACACTCCACCAGCACTACTTAATTAATCAAGTGTGTTGTCCTTTTCCACCCTATGACTTGCTTTGACCTTTCTTTTTGACTGATTTTTTTTTAATTCTGCCCCTCACTTTCATGAATGTTAGTGATCACAAAATATATTAAGAGTGACAGACAGTAAACATTGCTGGAGGCTGTTGCACTTGGACTGCGATGTGGATGACCATCCGGAGACCGGTATACGAGCTCAGAGTTAGAAGGTCACTCGAATACCTACCCCTCCAAAGATCAACACTTTTGAAAAACAACCTCTGAAATCAAAATCTAACAACACCAAGAGTATTTCATAATAATTTCTATTTCTATTCCAGCAGCTTTAATCTGAAACTTCCACTTCAAAGAACAAAAGTCATTAAACAGAGCATGTTGTCAAATGCGACAGTAGATGCTGGGGCTACGAACGTATGGGGAAAAAACACCCCGTTCCCTAACATCACAAGCACAGGTGACAGACAGACAGAAAAAGACAGACAGAGAGTCAGTCTAAACAAAGAGATTTGATCACTAATCAGAGACAGAAATCCATCTGAGAGTCACAACTGTCTCTGCAGACTCTGAAAGACTGAAATAAATTGGCTTAGTACTATATTAAAAAATGAATTTAATTAGCTGACATTAAGCAGGATAAGTTTGTGGTACCACGTTGCTCTGACAAGCTGTCTCCAGAAGGGTAAGTGGAAGGTAAAATCTTATTTTTCAGGACGAGATTACGGCCATGCACTGAGACAGAAGGTAACAGTGCATCTGCTGAGAGCAGCTTAAAGTTGGTGCTGGACATTTCATCTCGCACTATAAAAGGATGGTATGTGACAGACGAGCCAGAAGTGCGAGTTTCAGATTCTGCACATTTATTCATATGGCTGTGCAGCTTCATCTCTTTCTGATGTTGCCACTTACGTGAAGCAGAAAGCCTCAGTATAACCTCTGCCAGGAGTTTTTTATCCAGCTTCTCTCAGTCAGAGATGGCCTCTGGAAAGACTTCAACACCCTAGGTGCAATTTATTCATTTTTGTTTGTATGAGAGCACATTGGTCCTTAGTTGGAAAAACGAGGTCTGTGCGGGCGGCGGTTTCTGTGCTGACCTGCCGGCTGCTGCACACCTATCGTCTGTTTTACGGGGTCACCGACAGCACCCCTGCACTGCTCCCAGCATCTACCAAGACTTCTGCCTTCTTCTTTACACGGCATACAGCCTATGCATCACGATGTAGGCTGCAAGCAGAGTGGCAGTGGTTGACAGTGAAGAAAGTAGACAGAAACGATGGCCATAATCTAGAGGCAGATACTGACAACTGAAGAATCGATGGTAAAATGCATAGGAAATCCAAATTAAGTTTTTCCCTGAGAAAGACTTGGAAGAAATGGAGTAATAAATTTCAGACAGGCTGCCCAGAGGGGTTGTGGCATCTCCTTCTCTGGAGATACTCAAAACCCACCTGGACGTGGTCCTGTGCAGCCTGCTGTAGGTGACACTGTTTTAGCAGGGGGGTTGGACCAGATGATCTCCAGAGGTCCCTTCCAGCTCCTAACATTCTGTGATTTTGTGATTCTGTAAAGCAAGAGTCCCATGCATATGAGACTTGACAAGCCTCGCCTTCTCATGCCTCCTTCTATTTAACAATAAATTTAGTTCTGGGGAAAGGCATCTTGCTGCCAGTGCCAGAAATTCTGCTTATTTGCAAAGCAGGCGCATGCATTCCAGGCCGTGACCAGGGAAGCTATTGCTCACGTCACTTACATTAACGTCTCAGCTGTGTTACACCAAAACCAAGCCATATTTGCCAAGGCCGAGAGCCTTTGGACACCCCATTAGCAAGTCGTTCGGGAGGTGTTCCTCCATCATGTGACACAACTGCACAGCAATGTAAACCCTCAACTGAGTCTGGCAGTGCCCTGCTTCCCCCCCAACTCCTCCCACCAGGACCGTATTTAGGCTGCGTGACCTTGTGTAGCAGTTTGCGGATTTCTGAAGAGCAAGACCAACACACCACGTGCCCTCCTCTGGCACCACATCAATCACCCCACTTTAATGATGACTTCTTCTGATAAACCGCCCTGTGCACCTAACTGTCCTCCCCAGCGGCTGCACCTAGCGCAATAAATTAAACATGCCCTTTACCATACCCTGCCACTGTGTAATCCATTAGCACAGACAAAGCGACTGAGAACTTCAGCTGGCAGGTAGGGGTCAAAGCCAGCAGGGATCAAGAGACCCCAGTTTTACTAGCCACTTGATGGGTGATCTTGAATCTCTCAGTCTATATTTTCTCATAATTATAGAGAATAATCGTATTTCTTTCCAGCTATACTGAGAATCACAGATACAAGATACTACTTACTACTGGTATGTATCCACACCACCTGTAACTATATGTAACTACAGATAAGAACTGCCTTCAACTAAACAAACACAGCTACAAACAGAGAACATATGATTTTGTAGTATTAATTCTTAATTATTTCACTCTCTTCCAGGAAACTCCAGTCCACAGCTGCGCATGAATAGAGACACAAGATCTTTATGATAAGAAAAGCAAAACAATGGCCTGACATGACCTAACGAAAGCACAGGATACTACCTCCCTCCCCCAGCAGAAACCTCCTCATTCCAAAACTTCCTTTCAAGTGCTCTGAATATGTTACTAGACAAAGAAACAAGAAATTCACTTCTGCAAGGCAGTAACATTTTTTAAAATAGTGGCATCTGACATTATTCCATACATCTTCCCAAAAATCAATGTGCTTTATGTCAGATGGGACCTTTAAACTTCAGAATAAAACAAATTTTGGTCTGAATCGCAACACAAAGATAAATGTAATAAACTTTAAATATGTCAAAAGCTCTGCTGGAGAAAGGTTTGCTGAAGGCTTAACATGGAGCTGAGGGCTCACACAGTATTACAAGATTGACCTCTGTGCTGCTAAGCAATGTATGGTGCTAGGAGTGTTACCAGCTCACAAGACTTGAGAAACAGACTGAGCTCTTCACTGCCACAGATTTCATATCTGACCATGGAGGGCATCTCACAATCTGTCTTTGTCTTTGATCCCTGTGACAACGGTTCTTTCCTCTCTTTACCTTCATGTATCAGACACTTGGATTGTAAATTCAGTGTGTCTGAAGACATAAAGACAAGGAAGCCTGCCTTTTCATAGAAGCCTGTAGATGTTACCACAGGGAAAATCAGAGTCATCATAATAAAAAATCACTTGTATCACACAATTCCAACTTTTTACCATTTTCACACAGCTTCCTATCCGGCAAGTATTCTCAAAGGAGTAATTTCTGCCTTCCTCCCAAGATCTCTTTTGTACCCTTGTTTCCTACATAAAAAAAAAACCTACAGTCACACATCGTGTGTAATGTCACGCCTGTGTCTGTCTGTCTTCCCCTAAAAATTTCTCTAAAGTCATTTAACAAAGAGGTAGCAATCTCAGAATTACTCAGTTGCCAGAAGCTCCTTCCGATTCCAACTTGTGCTCAAAGAGATGAGAGACAATCAGCATCCGCACTAAGGGAGAAATCTTCCATTTTGACTCACAAGACATTGCAGAATCTGCAGACAAAACAGATGTACAGAGGTGCAAAGCTGTGCCAAAAGCTGAAGTTCACAACTACAGGTGCACCCATATGGCTAAATAAAAGTGGGAAAGGAAGCAAGTTTGACCACTGCCGCTCGACAGTTTGCCTTCTGCGTGGTTTTGGACCACTCCGGCCGCCTCCTCGCAAGAGAAGGCTGCTGTCAGGATGGGACCTAGCCAGTGCGACCCAGCCGTCAGTTCAAGGGCTGATCCTTTGCCTTTTACACAGCAGCCCAAACACAGCTGAGGGCTGCACCCAAAAGACAGGCACTTACAGGACTCTGGGGTTCATGATTTCTGCTGCACACCGAAAATCGGAGGTGTTTTCTATTGCACCTGGTGGGTGCCGTGCTGAAGGAGCAGAAAACCAGGGGAGTGGGAAGGCTTGCAAATACCCACACGTACTGCTGCCTCCCCGCAACGCCCCACCGACCCTCTGTTCCACCGTTCTCCCTTCTTTGAACTGAATTGGAGCGTCGATGCTGTAAGTCAAGACACGTAGAGGCACTGACTGGGCAGTGTCCCCGCCAGAGCTGTCTGTGGAGCTGAGCTTTGCTGCCTCCGGCCAAGCATCCAGCCCTCCCCACAGCCCCGTGTCTGCTTCCATCCCGTGCCTGCTTCCGTGTCCCTCCACACTAGGCACTCCCAAACACAGGCTCTTCGGAGCCTCGTATTACTGCCACAAAAATCTACTACAGCAGACATCAGTTTGCTTCCTACACATCCTATACCCAGTACTCATTAAACATTTAAAAACAGTAATCCGTGCATACTTCCAAACTTTAAAGCCTTTCTGTTCAGGGGACAAATCAATAAACACCACATACAGTTTATTTTCTAGAAACATATATCACCCAGAAAGAGTTGTGAAAATGCTGGCTGCTTCACAGTTCTCTAGTCACAAACGTTCAAGACCAAAATTTGGTAATAGAAAGGTCCACGACATCTCTAGTCTTCTTCAAAAGCATCAGGTAAATACTGGACAACATCACACTACTGTACCAGAACTCCATGCCCATATTAGTTACATCTTCCTTTTAGTGGTCTGCCTTAAGTCCTTTTCATCCACTGTTTCCATCAATGCTTTATCCCGAGACCTTCTTCCCACATTCCAGCAGCACCTCAACAGGGGTTTTACCAACTGCGTATCTAAAATTGAACTACTCTTCTTTAATGTTCTGACAAACAGAGGAAACCAGTGTTGCCCTTTGGTCCAAGCATTTAAATTCAGGAGCTAATTATTCCCTCACTGAAGTCTAATATCTGTTAGTCACTCTGTGTGGGATTATCCATAGTCCAAATCTTGTCCTCCAAATCATTCTATATGGGGAGAAACCTCTTGTATCAGGACTTTCCTCCGAGTGGTTCACCTCCATTACCCAGTCCCAGAAAGCGACCTCTGTAAGACCGGGAATCTGTGAGCAGGTGTCGATGGGGATCCCCTCGGGCCACACACTGACCGGCTTATGAACGGCTCCGGACAACACTCCCCCATCTGGGACCTTCCGCTTCCAAGGGGATGGTTTCAAGAGAGCGACCCTCCAACTGAATCCCTGAAAACACTAAATTGTTGAAAAGAGGCTCAGATAAGAGTCAAGGTTTTAGGTACTGGAAACAGAAGCCCTGGTAAGATGAGCTGTTTAGCAGATAATTAACCACACATCGTGAAGCTTCTGTGTTCTTCATCCTGGGGAGGAAGCGAACAAGACTGGTTACCTTCCAGCACAGGCGCTACTCTAGTATTGAGCACAAATCCTTACAGGGAATTGACGAGGAATAGAGACAGGTGTCAGCACGGAATTCTGAGGAACAGAGGTCTATGGCCTAGCAATCCAACCATCATACAACAGACAGTTTGAGCTTGTGATCCGTATCTCACTGGGAAAAGGCTACACAGCTCCCATCACCCCAGTGCCTCCCATGGAGTTTTCCAGGGAGGACACAGTGCAGTATTTGAAAAATCCCGAAGCCCTCCACAAGAAGCTACTGCTTTAAAAACGGTGGGAGAAAAGCCATGAAGCTGTTAACAGATGTAAATACACACACCTGCACACACCCCTGAGCACCCCAATTACAGTTGTAAAGAAAACCTCACAAACCTGAAACGATACGATGCTGTCTCTCTAGTTCTGTCACAACTGGCTGTTTGATCAAAATGTAACAACAAAACTAAAATAAACAAGACAGATGAATTTCACTGCTGACCTGTGGAAAACCAACGTATCTTCCAAGAGATATGTTTGTGCTAGTGCCACTGCAACACAGAAAAGTGGGATCAGCAGCAGGTGAATTACAATCAGCAGCAATGGAATTATAATCATATTGTGCTGTAAAAATTTAAAAAAAATGAAAAATTGCATCACATATTTGCATCATAAATCATACTAAAACACATAGAGACATTGACGATACTTCAAATAAACTATCTGTGTAATGAAAAATATGAAGAAGCAACTTTTAAAGCAATTTACTTATTCCCACACTTGGTAAAAAAAAAAAACTATTATATCAATTTATTTATTTTACACTATCAAAAACATCTTCTTTTGAAAGTGGTCATTTCTTTCCACCACCAGTTTGTAGCATCCTGCTTCCCCTTTTGGAATTTAGGCAACTCGCAATTTCATCTGTTGGAGGGAGGGGAAAGATTTGAGTGGCTCGAAGTAAGCGCAGCTACAAGAAATGGCTTGTAGTTGAAAGACAGATGACAGCAGGATGGAACACGTAACCAGAATATTTTTGAAGTCTAAAATTTTTCTTCCTATTGATATAATACGGACAACAGATGGGTTTTTAAATGCAGCTCTTGGTACAACTTTGCATGTGAGAAGGAAAATAATTTGGAGTTCACGGGAACAGGAGCAGATTGTTCTGTGGATCCAGTTGGTGTCATTCTACAGCCTTAAACTCTCTGCAAAATACTGTAAGCAGAACAGCAGGAGACCCAAAATTCCCCACAGTGGCTCCAGCTGAGTAAGCCATTTCTATTCACAAAGTATATAAGCATATACTTAACTTCAGGAGCATGTGTAGGACCCAGTGACTTCACAACAACTTCAGAATCTGCCCAAAATTAAAGCTGCACTCAGGGGTTTTGCTACGTAAGCACTAGATACATCTGGCAGCTATTTACAGGCTTCTCTTTTCACTGGGTCTGTGTGGTACATCTTCCACCTGCCAGAGCATTTCCTTCATTTGCCAAGGAATGCGCTCACCAAACTGGCCAGGATGGGCCTCGCTGCACGTAGGAGGCATCCAAGAAACACCGGTTGCCGGGCACAGGGCAAGACAAGCAGAAAGGACTGCGAGCAGGCAGGACATCCTCCCGCGTACACCAGAAGCATTACTGGGAAGACAGAGGAAAACCAGAAGTATTGACAGCATAAGTTTAATTACGTTAATTACTTAATTTTTTCCTGTTTAAGTGTTAAACTACCAAACAGGGAGAAAAAAACCCTGTTGGTCTGCCTTCACTTGCTGGTGAGGTCCAAGCGTGACCACCACAACCTGGGCAGCTGGGAGCGGTGGGGCACCAGGGTCCCTGGCATCACCTGCTCTCAGCCACCAGAGTACGGTTCTGCAAGACTACGAGCTCTGTGCATGTAGCAATGATGACTAACATTTTCTCAGAAACATGCGTTAGCGAGAACAGCATGCTGCTAACGAGTGGACGTGGCACAGGTTACGTGTCCTGTGTAAAACCGGCCCCATCTGCAGCTCTCCTGAACATTCCCACTGCCACCACAGACATGTACACAGCTCAGTCACAACACCCTGAACCAGGAGGAAAAACAGAGCAACCACCGTCTCTTCAGACGCGGAGGGACTGACCACCACGCAGCATAAATCGGGGTGGCTTTCAGGTTTTCATGGCCTGATTCACACCTCTCAAAGGCTTAGCGCAGGAGGGGCCGAGAGCAGCCCCGTGGGCACTCTTTTGATTTAGGAAGCACTGACTCCAAAACATTTTGTAGCGTTCCCAACAGCTATCTTAAGCAAGACTTGCTCAGGCCAGTTACCCTTTGAACTGCCCAGGTATTTAACAATGCAAATTTCACAAAGTTGCAAACAGCCACAGTAAAGCTGGCAGGTTCTGCATCGCCCACGTGCACCCGCTGAACAGCAGAATTGTCTTCTCCCTCCACACTGCAAAGCTGCTACTCACTCTAATGCTCACTGCAATGCAATGTCTTCCATTAGATTCCATACATATGATGCTGTCATTTGTAGTTTCAACATGAAGCATTCAAATTTCAAGTGCAAATGCATGAATTAAAAGCAGTTTTACAGGTGAAATAAAATGTAGATTGAAGCAGGGAGTGTTATTATAGTTTTCAGAGCATCTTTAAAAAATGGTTATAAAAAAAATCGACATTACCATTTCGAATCTACAGCAATGACACATCAGCAGAAATGAAAAATTTGCTTTTTCACTAATGCAACCAGGCACCTTACTGCAGTATGCCAGCAAAACTGACTTGCTGCAGAAGGAATTGAACTGGCACAACCACAACAGAAGGGATTTTAATCTACAAGCGCTGCACTGTGGAAAGCAACTACTCAAGCAAGCATGTTCTGTGCAGATAAACCAAATCTTTCACGCCGCACTTACAAATTCCACTCACAAACGGAAGCCTCACTATAAACATCCCCAAAGTCTGAGAAGGTTCAAAGCCAGGGTCAGCTGAGGTAAAGAAAGACAGCACACGTATTTTTGGATGGCAAAACAAGTTCTCTGCAACACACAAGTGTGTTTTATTGGTGCTTCCAAAGAAACACGTACCATGGCAACACCGCTATGGTGTTGAACTCACCTTGGTAAAAGTGGTGTGCGTTCAACACACCCCCACGGCTAGTCTTGTCTGCGATTCCACAAAAGCTTTTGCTTCTCACCCCCACAAACAACGAAGCCATCACGACTGGCGATCTGTCTCCCCCAAAGCAGCAGCATGTTCATACGGGACAGACTGCGGGGCAGCAGGACTGCAACAAGCACAGCTGCAGGAACCAGGCAAACGCTCTCCTGTGAAACCCACACTAAAATCCATTCCTGTGACAAGGCGCTGAGACCTCGTACCCACTCAGATTATGTGTTATACACAGTTCAGCATTTCCTAGAGGCTGACCTGACGCACGCACAACAGCTTCGGGCAGGCTACGAAACGTTTGTGTTTCAGCAACGCAACCTGGAGCAAGCGTGGCCGTTGCGCTCATACCAAGGCACATAGTGTAAGCAGCAGTAAGAGACACTAAGCCCACAACAATGACAAGATTTTATTAAAACTCCCCCATCTTAATCTATTCAGACTAAAACTTTGTTTTTATCAGCCTAACTGTATATTTGTGGGTTTTTTTCTCAAAAAAATGCTTCAATCTGCTGAGAGAAGTCTTCTAGCAGATGGACTGGTAATGAAATACAAATAGAACATTAAATATGAAAAATGTAATGCACAACGTATTTTTCTCCTTTACTTATTTAATCTTAATTTGCACCTAGTCATTTTCATGCTGAGCATCTTGTGTAGTTAAGTAATTAGTGTAAATTAAATTTCACCTTTTTTTAACTGGCAAAAATGTTGAAACTGAGTTGGTAATTACTTCAAGTTTTGCTGCAATATGGGAACAACTTGATAACCTGAAGACACTTCAGGGTTTGAATGGACAAGATACATGGGCTTTCAACAAAAGCAAGGAAAATGGAACAACTGTGCACAGCAACTTGCAGGGCAAGAAATCCCTCTCTGCAGAGCCTTACGACCGGGACTGTTAACCTCTGAAGACCTATTCAAGGACCTCGGGATGTGAGAGCTCACTCCTGAGCAAGCCGCTGCCCACGCACACCGACAGACAGGCCCCCTCCCTGCCCGTGCATCCGTGCCACTCGCAGCAATTACTTTCCTTCAGCTGGAAGCCACTCACTTGCCCTGCGCTGCTCCCTCAGATCACACCGATTTCAGCAGGAATTCCACCAAAGAACAAGGCCGCCCCACAGCTCCCACAGCAGACGGTGAATGACCCTTGATCCCCCCGGGCTGCCCCCGGCTCGCGCCCAGCAGCCCTCAGCCCACCCCTGCTACCCCCGGCGAAGGCCAGCGGGCACAGGCTCTGACCAGACACCAGAACGCCGCAGGCAGCCACAGTAACCCCCTCTGCAGCTACACCCATCCCACAGACCCCGCCAAAATGTGGGGTGACAGCTCCCGTGGGCCCCACGGTGATCCCTCCTGCCCTGCCAGCCTTACAAAGCTCAGCTCTTGAGAAAACCACAAGGGCTCCTCATCCAAAAAAGTAAGGGAAATACAAGGAAAGGAGACTCGAACCCTCCTAATTAACCACGTCAGAAAATTGCAACCATGCTACTATTGATATCGTGTGCAAAAATGGCAACAATTTAATATGATGCCCTACATAATATTCATCTGCGTTAAGAAAACCGTGGAGTTGCAGAAAGGACATCACCATTAGCCAGCCAACAAGCACTACGGAGTTGAAAGTAGAAACTATCGGAGTCGACACAAATAGAAAGCACTTGTTGAACTCTATATTTGGTTATAACCCCGCAGATTTAGGAAAAGGTCTTTCTCCACCTACAAGATCTTGGTGTCCTTATATGCCACTACCCAGATCCCCAGCTCTAAGCTTCTGCTGCTGTGACAGTAACACATGACTACACAAAATTAAGTCAATTCAGTACGATAAATGAAAGTTCTCCTGAAGACTGAAATCTAAGTGTTCATAAAAAGACTGAAATCTAAGTGTTCATAAAAAGCAAGTTCCTTCTGAAGGATGTTGCAGTGACAGTCCAAGAGAAATCCTGCATTTGTTTGGAAAATAAGGCCGTAACGAGAGCAGCGCGCTCCACTTCCCTATAGTGCTTTTTCGACGTCCCTTGGCCATGACCTGAGTGGCCTCCTGTGTGAGAAAATACATGTTTCCGTCTGTGTCTCTTCATCTCCTCTTCTCCGTGCTGAGATTATCAGCAATGGTGCGAGCTAGAGAAGCGGCCTACAGATGTAACTGTTTCTCATTACAACATCTCAGCTGTTGTCTGTACTAAAGCATAATCAGCCACTGTGTACGGATGCACATAGGGTAGTATATAAGAGAAGACCATAAATATCAGCACTCATTTTCAAATATTTGTTGTAAATAACAATAAAATCTCAAAATACAGTAGTTAATAACTCTATGGCACAGATTACAGCTACTTCACCTATAGATGAAAGGAAAGAAAAATATAGAATTATTTGGTCAAAATGAGAGGGAGCAGGACAGTTTGAAGGGGAATTCAGGAGCCCTAAACCATTCTTTTCCTAAAAAGTCACTGTTTCCACTCCTTTCCTAAAGACGTGTTATCCTCAGGCTTTATTTCCTAGTATTATTATTTAGTATTTGTATCCACATCACCAAAGCAAGAGGTCATCCCAGGCTTAATAACTCAGCATGACTTTGAAGATCAAAACTGAGTAACAGCAGAGAAAATTGTCAAGAATTAAAGGAAGATTTAACTTAAAATCAATTGCTTTTATTCTAACGCATTCATAGAACTACTTGCCTCCCCTTCTCCATAAACTGGTTGTAAAGTCTCTTGAGACAGCGGACTATTGTAGTATATACATCCCTAATGACCCTATAGGGGCATATTTAAAAGAAGAGAAGATATTTATGTAACACTTTACAGGGGCAAACACAGCTCATCAAATTATTTTCTTTTGCACGTGAAATCACTCCCATTTAAGACACTTTTCCCATTTATTATTCTACAGTGCTTTTCCAAAGGAAAAACAACAGCCAGGGGGAGTGGGGGCTGGAATTTGGCATGCACATAATACAAAACTCTCCAAGGACTGCACATGCCTGAGCAAATTCACTCTTTTCTCCATTAAACATTCCCATCCCAAGACACTGTTTCAAGACGCATCCTCATAACGCATCCTCATAAGCAATAGCTGGACCTTGTCTGTACAGCTGAGAGTACCAACACACAGTATTTAATTTCAAAACCCAGTCATATCCTATTCAGCAAAAGGTTGAGTGCCATTATTTCCTTGCCCATCTTGCTTTTCCCTGCTTGCAGACATCTCGCCATACACAATTCATGTTACATAACCCCAGCTTATTAAAAAGAACAGTTATTTGGCTAGGTAGTGCGATAGATTAATGAGGTGAATCCAGAACTTGCTTATTACGGAACCCAGACAAAAGCTGCTCCTCAAATAATATGCCTATGCCACATTAAACAAATGAATAAGCAACTGCACCGGCACTGTTTACATTTAAAGTTAATTAAATCTTTTCAATTCAGGATGTTGTACTCTAGACTACTCAGTGCCTCTTCTCATACCACAATATGCAAAATCCTACCACGTATGCATCTTAAAAGAGTGACCCGCCCCCCCCGATCATTAGAGAGTAACAGCTGAATATTGAACCAATTAATTCCACTCACAAGAATACTGTATTGCTTTAATGTTTTGGCTGACTTTGATGAGACGAAATCCTCCTCCCTGAGTTAGCTGCAAAATGCTTGTGTTTCTCAATAACCATTCTTACTCATATCCCTGTTTCGTTTACTAAGTGTAAAAGCAGCAGGCGTAGAGGGTTAAAAAGGTTTCCTGTTGATGCTCTGCAAGAAGCAAGCCTCTGTATCCCAGCAAGGTAAAGAAATCTGTTCAGGCCCTGTATATTAAGCATTATTCAGCACTACCGGGACCATATTCCAGGATCCCTCAATGCCCACCTGACAGCGTGTCTTCTGTATTATGCAAGTGATGTGGTCTCCCCAAGGCAAAGCATCACCTGACCATCCTGGTCTTTGCGGCTGAGCTGTATCCAGTGACATGCTCTGTGGAGAAAGCTATTGCCACATAACAGTATTCTCTTCTCAGTCACTTCTCCAGGGTAAAAAAAAAATAAGTAAATAAATTAAAATGCTCTTATTTCTGGCATCACCACCACAGCAGAGCAATAGGGAGGCAGCAGCAAGGGGGGCCCTGCGCGAGCACCGGCTGGCTGCCGAGCCCAGACCTGAAATTAGGTCTCAGCCCGCTCCGCTGCAGGGGAAGGGAGGGAAAAAAGCGAAGGAAAAAAAAAAAAGAAAAAGGCCCGCACTTTCTCAGAGCAGGAAGCAGGGGAGGCCATGAGCGTTTCCTGTTGTGCAGCTGAAACAAGCAAAGACGTCATTACATTTACACTCCCTCAGGGTGTCAGCAGATTGAGGGCCAAAGTTCAGTCATTTCCAATGCACTGCGAGGAGGGAGGTTTTGGAGGAGAAACCAGCAGTGGCTTTATTGCTAACAGCGTTCTCTGCACTTGCATAGCAAAACAGCTAAGCAGCATGTTACCAGGCTCAGCTGCAGAGTATCGTATGTGACTAGAAACAATATTTGCTCAGGAGCCGTGCTGCTCTTGTTTTTCTTGTACAGCTTGTGTAAGAATATTACTACACTACAGAAATACACTAAGCTCTCAGTATAGCCCATACTTCTGCAAGCATCTGGAAACCAAGCCTTACATATTTTTGGATCCCATGGAGTAAAACATGTTTTGTGAATGCATTTGGGGCACAAGCAGAATGTAGAACTACAGGATTCCCTTGTCAGATACGGCTGACAAGCCAGCAAAGCGAACACAGATGCTTTCTTTCCAATTTCACCCGTCCGCCTGAAGCAGACAAGGGCCCAGCTTAAGGAAAAGGGTGAAGGCGCAGGAGTTGCGCAGCGGCACGTGGGAGTTCAGCATTCGGTAACTGACCGTCTCACAGGCTGTCCATCTGACCCCAAGTCAATCATTAGTATACTTGCCTGGCAAGCGTAGGGAGAACCTGGATTGCAGTCCTACTCACCATTACTACCTTCTGAAGTTAAACATTAGAAAGACATTTTTAATGGAAAGCATCATTAAGAATCCAAATGAGACCATCCGGGAGGTTTCAGAGTCTCCAGCACTGAAGTTTTAAAGAGCAGACTGGACAGCCATCATAGGAAATGGTTTGGTTAGAGCTGATCCTCCCCTGGGGCAGGGGGAGACAGGCTTCTGGTGCGCTCTCACTCATGAGGCACATTCTAGACCCATTTTCATTAGTCTCTGAACAACATGCCAAAATACAGTGGGGTAAATACAGTCATTCCACAACGAGCATGTCCTAGCAACAACCTCTGGTGTCCAGCACACCAGACTTTTGCTCTGTACACTGAATGAGACACACTGGGTAGCAGTGCTCCACTTGACAGAAGCTGATTTTCAAATAGAGGCACCTAATTCAACAAACCTCAATCACAAAGCTTACAAGGAGTTGGAAAATGCTTTTCTGGATGCTCATCTCATACGACCATCACTAGCAGAAGAGGAGTGTTTTTGACGTGTTTCTGCAGCAACCACCCTGTGGTCACACCGGGAACTGAAGCCAGCCTTTCAGCCCTAGTAATTCGGAGTATTAGAACTGAAACTAGGGAACAGCCAGTCTGTATCTTGAAGTCATAAGAAATCATACCTTTTGTGGGACATATACAATGCCACTGGCTTATCAAAACTGCTTATTTTACTAAAAGAAGGTAAAAGATAGTAGTTTTAATTATTTATAAACTAAACATTTCACATATACTTTTAAAAACATAATCTTCTACAAGGATATGAGATGGTTTGGTTGTTTTCCACCCTTTCCTTTCCAGGTCAATTTTTCAAAGACAGCTTTTCTTGAAGATTCACTGCCCAGTTAGCATGAAGAAACCTCCACTGCTGCTTGTTCCAACAAGCCTGAAGACTTCATCCCGAAGTTTGTCAGTGTGGCACTAATCATTAAGACTCTTTTCAGTATTAAAAAAAAAGGGGACAAATGAGTCTTTGGTGTTGGCAATGATTTGCAGCACACAACTAACAATCTGAGGAAGAAAATTTGATTTAAACTCTGCATCGAGTCAAAGAAGCATTAACTTTAGCAAAGACAGTTTGTATTAGGTCAAAGTACAGCTCTCAGAATCTGGCCCTTAAAAATGCAGGTGCTGGATCAGAATCCAGCCTGTATCATACACAGCAATGGGTGTAAGTAGTGGTGTTCTCCTGAGAGAAGGAAAAGGGCATGGAACCTTCAAAGTACTGCAAGAAAGCTTCCACTGTGCGCAGCATCCTAATCAACCCGTAAGAGGCATTTCATTTTCTGAAATCTGACCATAAAGTACCACACTCACTCAGAATAAGCTTGGTCAACTATTTTTAGCCCCATATCCGAGAATGAAAGAAATGCACCCACAATTTGTACTTTTGACTGTACTGAGACAATTGCCACACGGCACAACTGCAGCACGCAGCCAGGCTGTGGAACCACTCAGCACTGGCACATGGTATCGCAATAGGCATTCTTCACACATACATGGCTGCCTGTCGCAATACAGTGTCTGTTAAAGAATAGAGAACGTAACCAGGAACAGCAGTGTTTCCACACACCCCTCCATGCCCTGAGAGTTAACCTTCAGGTAATTACATCTTACTGTTCCGTTAGCTGAAGAACGGTATTAAACCATCTCTACCATGGTTTGAGGTGAGAAAGTGCCATATGTTCTCTACAGTATACTTTGCATCCATACATGACCCTAACATTTTTAAAAGAGCTGTATCTGTCGTGTTGGTTTTTCTTCATTTAAAGTTTGAAACATAAAGCAAAGGGACAGACGCAAACTGTGAACTGGCCTCACTGTCAGTGCCCCTGGTATGCTAATGAAAACACGTGCTTTTCCACTCCAAAATAGAAGCTGGTTGCAGTAAGTACAAATACATACAGAAAATAACTCTTAAACAAAGTTGGCAACCTACAAATTATTTAAAACCTTTACAGATCCCACAAACTCGGTTATACTTTTACCCTTTACAACACCCATCTGTGTTACCCATACTTAGAACAAAGCCACGATATTGTATCACTCAGGAATTTAAACTACGTACAAGGTTTTTACAATTTTTTCACTTCCCTTTGAAGGGATGTTTGGGAAATGCAAGTAGAAAAGCCATTATCTTGAGTTTTTTTGTTGAACTGTCCCATCACTAAGGGAACTCTCTCAGGCAGTTCTATAAACATAATTAAAATATCCTGTGCCACTTTTATGAGAAAGCAAGGCAAGTAAAGATGACAAGGTCCAAACTGCCAAATACCCAACAGCAAGTAATCACTTATCTTTAAAATACAGGTGGCAGAAAACAGAAGTGGGGGGCCTGCTTTTCACTGTGAACCTGGTACCCAGCCTCAATAGGGCAGCATGAGAGACTGCCCACCACTGAAGGGCACAATCCAACCACCAAGTGGTGGCAAACAGAAATTTCTGAAGTATCCCCCACCATCTGTCTTCTCACCTACCGCACTCACCTGCCCGGTGCCACACCCCTCCGCCCCAGCAGGACTCTTCCACCAGCACTGGTCTCTTCCCCCCAGGCACGCCAGGGGTTCCCCAGACACCAGGACGCACAGCCTCCTGTTCAGAAGCTACCAGGAAAACACTATGTTGCAAACAAAAAACACTACTGCGATTATGTGGTAAGGACTGAGATGAAAACAAACCTGACATTTCAGCTGGGATGATCCCACGCTTTTCAGGTGCGTGTGTCTGTAGACATAGTGTGAGAATGTATATATGTGTGTTGTGGGTGTTTACATATGTACACACATACACTCATGTATGTGTGAGCATATATATATAAAATAATATATATATGTGTGTGTATAATAATATAGATACACACAAAAAAAAGTTAATATATGAAAGTGATTTGGCTAAGCGGAACCAAAACCCTGTAACTGTAACTATCTTTCATAAGTAACAACTTATGGAGATTCTCTGGACAAAGCACATTAAGTCCTGGAAACAACTAGCAGAGGAAAAGACAAGCCCTTGTTTTGGGGCTTGCTCAAGTATTTATGTTTTATTTCTAATGTCTAATCAAGACAAAGCAGATCTGAAACCCATGTTTAAGAACCTAGAGTTTTCAACAATAGGTAACCTAATTTCAAGAAACCAAAAGCAGTTGCTAAAATATTTATTGAAATTGCTTTCATGGAAACAATGAGAAAACACTATAAAAATGTTAAAAATATTAAATCAACTTGACTGCTTCTGTATCTCATGAATTCAACAAGATCCTAGGCAACAATAATATTTAGAATAAATATTTTTCTTATGGGAATAGCATTTTCATTCAAATTGACCAGATGATATCAATTAGAAAAACAAAGATTAGATACAGAAAACACATTTACTGACTTAAAAACAAAACCGTACTCCAGTGATTACAAAGCTTGTTGAAGAAGACATTTACTTTTCCTTTCAAAGATCTTCTTTCCTAGGCTTTTTTCCTTTACACTATTTTGAACTGATTTCAATTCAAATGACATCAATCTGTTCACTAACGCTTCAGAAAGCACGCACTACTCAGTGTAAAATACTGCACACATACAGAAATATAAAGATTAACATATCAAAGGCAAATCCAATACCAATTCCAAGTTCTGCACTTATGTTATATGCCCACTTTAAAAAAAAAAGGAAGACAAACAGTGAAATAAATAAATAAAAATCAGTGATACAAAAATACAGTAACTTTCTACGTAATATACCATCTGTTCCACAGAAAAAAACATGCTGCAGCAAGCCATGGGGGCTACAGCTATGCAAAGCCCTTGTAAAAGAGCCAAGCGCCATAATGAGCAGTTTCAGGAGCTGTGGAAGCCCGTAGTACGAGCCACCACAGTACGGAGGCAGCCTGCAACACGCTCCGTGGGAACTCGTGGTCCCCCTTCCTGCGGGGAAGGGGGGACCTGGGCAGCCACGGACCCCTCAGAGAGCTCCCCGGACCTTGCAAGTCCAGGGTACCAGGAAAGCCCAGCAGCACTGAGGAGCAAGTGCTAGTTGTTTGAGGTTGCGGTGTTTCGCTACGGCTTTTTTTTTAAGTTTTGTCTCCAGAGTTACAGTAAACTGGATTTCCCCAGCTCCCCCACAGACCACACCTCCAGTGATGCTGCGCCCTGCTCTTGCACTACGAGTCTTGTATCTGCACACAGAAATAGTTGCCGGAACACGGGAGAGGACACCCCAGTACGCCTGCTGCCCCAGAGGCTCATTAAAAAGAGCAGCTGCTGTTGCACGCCAGACGCTTGCTCACGGCTGTGTCCCTTACAGCAAATGGAGTGCGAGTCTTCCAGCCACTCGGGCAGAGAGACCCAGATCAAAGAAGTACGAAGGGGTGCTCTGTTATGGTTGGGAAGGCCAATTAAGGTGCGCATCCCTCTCCTTCCAGCTGGCAAAGTCTCAGGTGCCTGGGATTATGCAGTAAGAATTCACTTCTGCTGCTTCTATTATTATTCATTAGGTGTGCGTTAAAATGTATCCCACCTTCCCAGCCTTTGGTTGCAAGATCACACCAAATACAGGCTTTAGGGCAAGGTCTGAGTTCTTTAAACCATGCTTGCAAAGGCTTAGCTTTTACTCTCCGTCACCAACCCTGGAGCAAACGATGGAATCGCACAACCCTGGGCAATTAGGAGACCATACCTGGACCGGAGGGAATTCGTGAGCCAACACATTATCATAGCTCTCATTAATAAAATAATAAACTGTGCAATTACAGTGGGTTGTACACCTACCTCGGGGTATGCAGTAAGGTACAAATTTAGAAATGGAATGTTTCCAACAACCAACAACAACTTAAACAGGCAAGGATCCTTATCAAACAATTAGGTTAGTCAAGAACTATTCCAATACCTGGCCCTTTTTGCCCAGGGTTACGCATTCTCAACTCATGTCATAAGCTTTGGTTGATCTGGGCTTTTTCCTCTTCCTTTTTTATTTTGTTTGTAGTATTTAAAAAAAGAAAATAGCTCATCTCCCCTCTAATCAACCCATCAGGTGCAAGATTCTTTCAAAATTACATCTGAAAATGGGAAAGTGGAAAGAGAAACACAGTTAACAGTGACAAGCCAATTCAGTTCAGTGCTTCAGATGCAAGACTAGATACACAGGACAGGCAGGTTACATCAGAATGAAACATCACACTAGAACCTTGCAAACAAACTGTAAATATTGTTTTCTTGTGTCTGTTTTACGCATATTAAAAGCAGGGGGAAAAAAAAAACTCTGAAACTATGCCATTTGAAACAAGAAAGTATCAGACCTCATTTGAAACAAAATTACCAAAATGACACCATGCACAAACTGAAAAGAAATGTACATTTCTCACATCGTAACAAGCAGCTACAAACTCAGATAATGGGATTTCACTGGGGAAAGCAGCATACAGGACAGGTAAGCACAGCCCAGGCTCCAAGCTCACAAACTCTGCTGGAACTACGACGCCCTCAGGAACCCAGCAAGTTCCTTTCTCAGATGGGTTATAACTACAACCTACAACAAGGAAAAAAAAAAACAGCAGACTAAAACCACAGCTCTAAGCCACTGTCAGTTCCAACACCTGTACCTGAGACTTCATGCATTTTATATTCAAATCACAATGAAAGCACCTTGGGGTAGATAATGTATCTTCACTCTTTCTTTCCAAATTACCCTATACCATCTGACAATGTAACAATCATTTCCGTGGAGAGTGCCTTTTGCTTTACATCTTCTGTGCCTGAAGTATCCAGAGGCTGTTTCCATGTAGACAGTTTTTCCAATATTCTCACCTAGTGTTACCATGTCCAATGAAGAGCAAACCTCGCGTGCTGGAGGTTTCCATTTATAGGCTGTGACAGTCACGAGGAGCAGTGCAAGCCCCATCTACAGCTGATGGCAAAATCCTTGCCTCATGCAAAAAAAAACAAACAGTAACAAATAGCCATTCTGCACTTTTATTGAAGTCAGGATTTCATATAAAATGACAGAGTTTTCATTTTATTCACAAGAGATGAGGCAGTTCACACAGTAACACAAGCTGTGCCGAGCACAGTTTGGTGTCATCTTCTCAGCTCCGGGGCACTGACTAGAAACCTATGAGATGAAGGCAAGATGGTTTTGCGCTTGACACCACAGAAAGTGAAGGTCAAGCAACAAGACAACAAGAGTTGGCATGATGAAAATGTTTTTTATGGTTATCTTCCATTTACATACTCCACTTACGCAGGTAGTCTGTTCATCAGCTGACTTTCTGGTCACATTTCTACAGCCATGAGACCTGGCACCCCTCGTTCAGCTGTGGTGCTCAAGTGGGTAGAGAGGTGAGGGTTAATGAGCACCACGCATAAGTTGACTGTCATGGACCATTAATGACAGGGCCTCAAAAATGATACTTTAACCTTCTGACTAGACTGAGAGTGATACGATTTTGTCCTTCAGAAACAAGAGGACATAAAAGCAATTCACAGAATCACAGAATGGTCGGGGTTGGAAGGGACCTCTAGCAATCATCTGGTCCAAACCCCCTGCCAAAGCAGGGTCACCTACAGCAGGCTGCACAGGACCTTGTCCAGGCGGGTTTTGAGTATCACAGTGAAGGAGAATCCACAACCTCCTTGGGCAGCCTATTCCAGTGCTTCAGTCCAGTCACCCTCAGAGGGAAGAAGTTCTTCCTCATGTTCAGACGGAACTTCCTATGCTTCAGTTGGTGCCCATTGCCCCTTGTCCTGTCACTGGGCATCACTGAAAAGAGGCTGTCCCTGTCCTCCTGACACCCACCCTTCAGATATTTATAAACATTTATAAGGTCCCCTCTCAGCCTTCTCTTCTTCAGGCTGAACAAGCCCAGTTCCCTCAGCCTTTCCTTATAGGACAGATGCTCCAGTCTCCCTCACCATCCTCGTAGCCCTCCACTGGACTCTCTCTAGTAGCTCCTCATCTTTCTTGAACTGGGGAGCCCAGAACTGGACACAGTACTCCAGATGGGGCCTCACTAGGGCAGAGTAGAGGGAAAGGAGAACCTCCCTCGACCTGCTGGCCACACTTTTCTTAATGCACCCCAGGATCCCCTTGGCCTTCTTGGCAGCCAGGGCACACTGCTGGCTCATAGTCAACCTGTCATCCACCAGCACTCCCAGGTCCCTCTCCACAGAGCTGCTCTCCAGCAGGTCCGCCCCAAGCCTGTACTGGTTCACGGGGTTGTTCCTCCCCAGGTGCAGGACCCTGCACTTGTCCTTGTTGAACCTCATCAGGTTCCTCTCTGCCCAACTCTCCAGCCTGTCCAGGTCTCGCTGAATGGCAGCACAGCCTTCTGGTGTATCCACCACTCCTCCCAGTTTGGTGTCATCAGCAAACTTGCTGAGGGTACATTCTAACTCTTC